>OGGR01000323.1_pt1 | contig 35315 bp, 38 predicted proteins | sample 1571321 | NCBI WGS metagenome assembly OGGR01 (sample SAMEA2582048, study PRJEB24529) | metagenome | biome: Human gut stool | place: China | collected 2011 | reverse complement strand
TTCATTACTAGCTAAATTTCTTAACGATAAAAAATCAAGAATTCGCTGCAAATTCGCTTAACTCACTTCGTTCAAACATAGCGAAATTTGCTCGGCTCATTTTATTTGATTTTTTATCTAAAATTTAGAATGTAAATTCACTTATTTTTTACTCACATTTTAATTGTTTAATTTGCAACAGCCTTTTATATTAAATGGAGGATGGATGGAAAAATTAGAGAATATCAAATGTTATTTATTAGATATGGATGGAACTATCTATTTAGGAAATAAGTTAATAGATGGAGCAAGAGAATTTTTAGAAAAATTAAAAGAGAAAGGTATAAGATATATATTTTTAACAAATAATTCTTCAAAAAATAAAGATAGATATGTTGAAAAATTAAATAAATTGGGAATAGAAGCACACAGGGAAGATGTATTTAGTTCAGGTGAAGCAACTACAATTTATCTAAATAAAGAGAAAAAGAAAGCAAAAGTATTTTTATTAGGTACTAAGGATTTGGAAGATGAGTTTGAAAAGGCTGGATTTGAATTAGTAAAAGAAAGAAATAAAAATATAGATTTTGTAGTTTTAGGTTTTGACACAACTTTAACCTATGAAAAATTATGGATAGCTTGTGAATATATAGCAAATGGAGTAGAATATATAGCAACTCATCCTGATTTTAATTGTCCTTTAGAAAATGGGAAATTTATGCCTGATGCTGGAGCAATGATGGCATTTATTAAAGCATCTACTGGAAAAGAACCAACAGTTATAGGAAAACCTAATAGTCATATTATAGATGCAATTATAGAAAAATATAATTTAAAAAAATCTGAACTTGCAATGGTGGGAGATAGATTATATACAGATATTAGAACAGGAATAGATAATGGTTTAACTTCAATTTTAGTTATGAGTGGGGAAACTGATAAAAAAATGTTAGAAGAAACTATCTATAAACCTGATTATATTTTTAATTCTGTAAAAGAATTAAAAGAAGAAATAAAATAAAAGTTGTCTTTAATGCTCCTTGTTATTTAGTTTTTGGATATAATGTAGATGAATCTTGGAAAAATCCATTGGACAATAATAAAGATAGTGGAGAAATTGATATTTCTATTGTTATGACTCATATAATGTTAATGGCAGAGGAATTAGGTTTATCAACTTGTTGGATAGGATATATAGAACCAGAAGCTATAAGAAAAAATTTAGGAATACCTGAAAATATAAAAATTATAGGAGCTATGACTTTAGGATATCATAAAGAAGGTAGTATGCCATCAAAATCTCACACTATTCGTAGAAACAATGAGGACTTGATTAAATTTTTATAATAAATACTTGATTTTTTTTGAAAATGAAGTATAATAAGGGCAACTAAGATAAAGGAGGTTTACAAAATGAAAAAAATATCATTAGTTATTTTAGTGCTTGCAGGTATCTTAGCAGGATGTACTCATACAGAAAAAGTTGCAACAGGTGGTGCCTTAGCAGGAGGAGCTGTTGGAGCTATGCTTGGTAATGATGTTAGAGGTACTGCTATTGGAGCTGCTATTGGAGGAGCTTTAGGAGCTGGAGCTGGAGAATTAACAAAAAACAAATAAAAAAAGCTAAAATGAAAAAATTTATTGGGGGATTGATTTTTTATATAATTAATCTCCTTTATTTTTTCAATAAAAAACCCCTCTAAAATTAAGAGAGGTTTTTTATTTCTTATGAGATTCAACAATTATTTATTTTGTAATTGTTCACCAGTATAAGTCCAATCAAATTCTACATTTTGAGTTTTGAAATATTCTTCAGCTGCTGCAACTCCACCTTCTTTTGCTGCTGGAACACCAGTTTCACTGTCTACATGTAGTAAGTAATCAGTAGGGGCTTTAATTTCAAGTTGTAATTTATATTTTCCAATTGGAATTAATCCTTTTTTGATATTTATTCCATAGTGAGCTCCATCATCAGCATTCATAGGCATAAATGTTCCAGATGTTAATTCTTTTTTACCATCTTCAGACATAACTTTGTAGTTTACTGTTAGGTAAGCTGGCCAAATATCTTCTCCATCTCCAAATCCATATTTTTTAGCTGCTTCTGGTAATAAGTGAATATCAGCTTCTAAGTGCATATCAGATTCAGCTGCTGATGGTTGTTTTCCTTCTGGTATCATATCTACTGCTTGGAAGTAAACTGCTGATACTTGATAAGGTCCTACAACTGTTTCAGCAATAGGCACTTCTGCAAATCCTGATTCTCCTGGTTTTTCTGCTGGTGCTTCTGTTTTTGGAGCTTCAGCAGTTGTTGTTTGTTCTGTTGCTGCTGGTTGTTCAGCTGGTTTTTCTTCTTCTTTCTTTTCTCCACATGCTACAAGACCTAATACAAGTAAAGCTCCTAATAAAAATTTTAGATTTTTCATAATAAAATCCCTCCTATAAGTTTATAATATTAATTAAATTTGAAAACATAATGATAAAATTATTTATTTTCTTTTGCTTCTGCTTCTTTTTTTATTTTTCTTTCTTTTAAAGAATTATTTAAAAGCATCCAACCAGAAGCTATGACTAACATAATTTGTGGTATTAAGGTTTCAGCTCTATCATAGATATTAAGCCAAGTATTTTGATAACCATTCATAGCTGGAATTGTTGTACTTCCAGATATAACACCTGCTTCAGTAAGTTCTACTACACCTTTTCCCATAAATGAAATACACAATAAGAATAAAAGGATACTTGTAAATGTAAAGAAAGGTTTCAATGGCAATCTTACTGTTGTATATCTAAATATCAAATATATTGCTACTAAAACAACTGCTCCCACTAAAAATCCATAAAAGGCATAAAGTTTATTAGTTTGTCCACCTGTTAACATTGCTTTATAGAACAAAACTAATTCTGCACCTTCTCTCATTACTGCCAAAAATGCTGAAAAAATTAGAGCTCTTCCACTATTTTGGTCAATAGATTTTTGAACTTGAGATTTAATATATCTTGTCCAAGCCTCTTCCTCAGAACGAGATAATATCCAGTTACTTACCCAGAATAAAACAACAACAGCTAAGAACATTGTAATTCCTTCCATTAATTCTTGTCCTATTCCACCAAGTAATATATCTATTAAAAATGCTAATAAAAATGAACAAATAATTCCAACACCCATACCTATATAAACTTGTTTACATAGTTTTTGATTTCCTGTTTTTACCAAGTAAGCAATTATTGTAACAACAACTAATATTGCTTCCAATCCTTCTCTTAAAAGCAGTCCAAATGAGGCACCAAATGATTTTAATTTAATTGTTCTTTCATCACCAACAACAGCCTGTTCATTACTAAACACTTTCATTCCAACATCATCAGGATCACTTTTTGATGCTACACCATCAAGTACCATCGCATCTTTGTAAACCTTCACTGCAAGAGTATCTATTTCCTTACCTAGTTCACTGACATCTCCTTGAATATTTCCTTTTAAAGTATGTTTTATTCTACGAAATGTCGCTTCAATTTCACTGACTCTTTTTGCTGCAATGTTTACCATTACATTTTTTTCAAATCCTTGAACTTCATAATAGCCAAAGTATGCTTTATTCATTGCATTATAGGCTTCATCATAATTTCCTTCTTCAATATATTTTTTAGCAGCTTGAAATTCAACATTCATATCCTTAGCAACATCTTGCCAAGTATCATATTTTTTCTTTTGAGCCGCTTCTACATCAACAGAAGAAAATGAGATAAATAAACCAAAAGCAAAAATGAAAGCAAACAAAGATTTAAAATATTTTTTCATCTTTTTCACCTCTAAAAACATTTAGCTTTCTATATAGTTTTATTGTTCTTCTATCATATATCAAATATCTTTAAAAGTCAATATATTCATCATACAAAATATTAATTTTTTAATATTTTTTAAAAAAAAGAATAGACATTTTTTATAATTTGTAATATAGTATAAGTTACAAAATTTATTTTAAAGGAAAATTATAAGGGGGAAAAATGCAAGATGTACTAAAAAAGTATTTTCAATTTGATGAATATGAAACTACTTTTAAAAAAGAAATTATTGCAGGAACTACAAATTTTTTAACTATGGCTTATATTTTAGGGGTGAATACTATAATATTAAGTTCAGCTGGTATGGATTTTAATTCTGTTTTTTTGGCAACAGCAATTTCATCAGCAATAGCTTGCTTTGTAATGGGGATAGTTGCTAATGCACCTTTGGGACTTGCACCAGGTATGGGCTCTAATTCATTTTTTACATTTATAGTTGTAAAATTATATGGTTATTCTTATCAAGAAGCCTTAGCTATGGTTTTTGTTTCAGGAACATTATTTTTAATCCTTTCAGCAACAGGTATAAGAGATAAGATTATAAATTCAATACCAGAAAATTTAAAACAGAGCATAGGAGCAGGGACAGGATTTTTTATAGCTTTAATAGGTTTAGTAAAAGCGGGTATAGCAGTTGCACATCCAGCAACACTTATAACATTAGGGAATTTTAAAAATCCTACTGTATTGCTTGCAGTATTTGGTTTACTTTTAACAATAATTTTAATGAGTAGAAAAATAGATGCAGCAGTATTTTTTGGACTATTAATAACAGCCATTGTAGGAATTATCTTAGGTAGATTTGGAGTAGAAGGAATGCCTAAATTTTCTAATGAAATTATAAAAGTAAATACTTCATTAAATCATTTTGGAGACTTTTTCTATGGATTAAAAAGTTTAATTGCCAAACCTAAATCAATATTTTTAATATTTACTTTTTTCTTTGTTGATTTTTTTGATACAGCAGGAACATTGGTTGCTATAACAAATAAAATTAGATCAAAAACTGGAAAAAATTATCAAATGAAAAAAATGTTATTCTCTGATGCAGTAGGAACAGTGGTTGGAGCGGTATTAGGAACTTCAACAGTAACTACATTGACAGAATCTACAAGTGGAGTAGCAGCAGGTGGTAGAACTGGACTTACAGCAATAACAACAGGAATCTGGTTTTTAGTAGCTTCAATATTTACACCTCTTGTGGCAATAGCATCACCAATAGAAGTAGGAGGAATGTTCTTTGAACCAGTTATAGCTCCTTCACTTATCTGTGTTGGAATACTTATGGCAACTCAACTTTCAAGTATAGATTGGCATGATTTTACAGCAGCTTCTGCTGGTTTTGTAACTATAATGATAATGATAGTTGGATATTCAATTCCTGATGGTATAGTAGCAGGATTTATTGTTTATGTATTTTCAAAATTATTTACAAAGAATATAAAAGATATAACTCCTAGTGTATGGGCAATGTTTGTCTTATTTGTTTTACATTTTGCATTGAAATAAAAATAATAATTTTACTAACTGATTATAAAAAATTGTAATCAGTTTTTATTTTAATTAAATATTAAATAATGAAAAAGAAAAAATAATTTGATATAATATTTATAAATTTAGATTAGGGAGGAAAATATAAACTATGAAAAATTTAATAAAAAAAATTAATAGAATTTTTCAAGATTATATGAGGGCGAAAAGATTAAAGATAGGTAAATATATTTGGGATAGAAAAGAAAAAGCCAAAATAGTAGAAGGAGATAATTTTTTAAAAGACAATAATATTAAATCTATACTTTTTTTAAGATATGATGGTAAAATTGGAGATATGATAGTAAATTCACTAATGTTTCGTGAAATAAAAAAAGTATATCCAGATATAAAAATTGGAGTTATAGCAAGAGGAGCAGCAATAGATATAATAAAGGATAATCCCAATGTTGATAAAATTTATGAATATTATAAAGATAGAAAAAAAATTAAAGATTTAGCTTTAAAAATAAAAGAAGAAAAATATGACTTATTAATTGACTTTTCAGAGATGTTAAGAGTCAATCAAATGATGTTGATAAATTTATGTGGGACTAGAATTAATATAGGACTTGATAGAAAAGATTGGGAATTATTTGATTTATCTATTGAAAGTGGTAAAGATTTTAAATGGACAGAACATATAACAAAAAGATATTTAGCTTATTTAATAAAGTTAGGATTAAAAAAAGAAAATATAAATATTTCCTATGATATTTATTTAAAGGATGAAAAAAAATATGAAGTTTTTTTTAATGAAATAAAAGAAAGTAAAAAATTAATTTTAAATCCTTATGGTGCAAGTAAACATAAAAGTTTTAATATAGAAACTTTAGAAAATATTATAACTTATTTGAAAGATAAAGATATAGCCATTATTTTAACATATTTTGGAGATAAATATAAAGAATTAGAATTTTTAGAAAAAAAATATAAATATGTTTATATACCAAAAAAAATAGAAAGTATTTTAGATACTGCTATTTTAATAAAAAAAAGTGATTATGTTATAAGTCCAGATACTTCAATAGTTCATATAGCAAGTGCTTTTAATAAAAAAATGATAACAGTTTATCCACCAAAAGGTGGAAAATATGGTGTTGACCATTTAGTGTGGGCACCAAAATCTGAATATAGTAGAGTTATTTTTTGTAAAGACAAAATAGGAACTTATGATGAGATTGATATAAATACTTTTAATATGGAAGAAATGAAAGAAGAAATCTTAAAACTGATAAATAATTCAGATTAAATGGAGGAACAATGTATAATAACAGTGAATTGAAAAAAATTCAACAAAAGAAACTTGAAATTTTAATAGATATAGCAAAATTTTGTAATGAAAATAAAATAAGATATTGGTTAGATTCAGGAACACTTTTAGGTGCAGTAAGACATGGTGGATTTATACCTTGGGATGATGATATAGATATTATAATTATGCAAGAGGATGCTAAATTTTTAAAAGAAAATTATAAAAGTGAAAATTTTGAAATTGTAAATACTAATGAGGAAGGAATAAATTTCTATAAAGTTATTTCAAAAAAAGAACAAGTTCAAGTGGGAAATAGTATTGCTGAATTAGATATTGACATTTTCTTAGTCACTTATTATCCAGATTCTTTAAAATTAAAATTTTGGAATTCTTTTTTTCATTTAAAGAAAAATAGGATAGATAGATTTTCTTTTTCATTATTTTTTACCAATATATTAATTAATTTAAAGAGAAAATTAGAAAAGACAAAATTATTTAACTATAAGAATATTGAAAAGAAAATATATTATATTCTTAATGAGGCTAAAAAGAAAAGTAAAACTATGTCAAATATTGCATATACCCCTGATTGTGGTTTTCATTTAATCATTTGGAGAGAAGATGAGATATTTCCTCTAAAAAAAATGAAATTTGAAGGAATAGAATTTAACATTCCTAATAATTATGATACTTATCTAAAAAAAATGTATTATAGTTATATGGATTTACCTCCAAAAGAAAAAAGAATTCCAGATCATTATCAAGATAAAGAATTAAAATTAATAGAAAAGTAAAAAGGGAGAACTTTATTATGAATAAAAAAATGATCAATTTTACTGTTGGTCCAGTTCAAATGAGTAAAAAAATTAGAGATATAGGTCAAAGAGAAATTCCATATTTTAGAACAGAAGAATTTTCTAAAATTATGAAAGAAAATGAAAAAATGATATGTAGTTTAGCAGAAGCAGATGATAAATCCAAAGCTCTTTTTTTGACAGGTTCTGGAACTTCTGGAATGGAAGCAACCATTTTAAATTGTTTCTCAAAAGAAGATAAAGTTTTAATAATAAATGGTGGAAGTTTTGGTCAAAGATTTGTAGATATATGTAAGGTTTTAGATATACCTTTTTATGAAATAAAATTAAACTATGGAGAAATTTTAACAGAAGAAGAGCTTAAAAAATATTCAGATAAGGGAATTAGTGGACTCTTAGTAAATGCACATGAAACATCTACTGGAATATTGTATGATATGAAAATGATTAGTAAATTTTGTAAAAAAAATAATATATTTTTTGTTGTAGATTCTATTAGTTCTTTTATTGCAGATGAACTATCATTTTTAAATTTAGGTATAGATGTTATGATAATAGGTTCTCAAAAAGCCTTGGCTCTTCCACCAGGATTAGCTATATTGATATTATCTGAAAAAGCAATTACAAGAATAAAAAACAATAAAGTTAATAGTTTATATTTTGATTTAAAGATTGCTTTAAAAGATAACCAAAATGGGCAAACACCATTCACACCAGCTGTTTCAATCCTATTGCAATTGCATGAAAGATTAAAAGATATATTAGAAGAAGGAATAGAAGTGGAAAGAGCTAAAATAAAAGAATTAAAATTAGATTTTATAAATAGGATAAAAAATTTACCTTTAAAGATTTTTTCAAAAAATGCTTCAAATGCAATGACAGCAATAGAAACTAAAAATGTATCAGCATATAGTATTTTTTTAGTTTTAAAAGATGAATATAATATCTGGGTTTGTCCTAATGGAGGAGAACTTAAAGAAAAAATATTTAGAGTAGGACATATTGGTCAACTATCAATTTCAGATAATGATAAGTTAATTGAGGCATTAAATGATATAAATAAAAGGGGGCTATTATGAAAGCATTATTATTGGCAGCTGGAAAAGGAACTAGAATAAGTAGATATTTAGGAGGAAATCCAAAATGTACTGTAAATATTGGAGATGAAATATTAATTCGTTATACTGTTTCATTATTAAAAAAGAAAGGAATAAATGATATTGGAATTGTAGTCGGTTACCAAGATGATGTTATAAAAGAGGTTTTATCTGATGAAAAAGCAATTAAGTTTTTCTATAATCCCTTTTATGAAATTACTAATAGTTTAGCTTCTGCTTGGTTTGCTAGGGATTTTATTGATGATGATATGCTTATAATGAATGCAGATGTTTTTTTAGAAGAAGCACTATTAGATGATATTTTAAGTTGTAAAATAAGCCCTGTATTATTTTCAGATGAAACAAGAAAAGAGGAAGCTGACTTTAAATTATTCTATAAAGATGGATTGCTAATTGATTATGGAAAAGAGTTAGAAGTAGAAAGAACCACAGGAGAATATATTGGAGTTGTAACTTTTAATAAGAGTTTTGTAGAAACTTTTAAAACAAATATGTGCAAGATGATAAAAGAAAAGAAATATTCTATGTGGTGGGAAAATATTTTGTATGAATTAATAGGAAAACAAGATATCAATGTTAAGAATATAGAAAATAGATTTTGGGCAGAAGTAGATTATATTGAGGATTATGAAAGAATTTTAAAATTTAGAAAGTATAATATAAATTATAATATAGCCATAGAAAAGAAAAAATAAGGAATAATATGAAAAAAATACTCTTTAAAAGTGGAAGCACTATGATGGGAGGACTTGAAAAAGTTCAAATTGAATATATAAATTTTTTATTAGAGCAAGAAAAATATCAAGTAAAAATTGTAATAGAAAATGATAATGGAAAAGATAATGCCCTAGAAAAATATATAAATTCTAAAATCATTTATCTAAAAGATTTTAACTATATTTTAAAAATAAGAAAATTAAGAGAAAATAGAAAAAAAAATTTATGGTCAAGGATAAAATATAATTTTGTTATATCAAAAGAGAAAAAATATGCTGATAAAAAATTTTTACAAATCTATAAAGAATATAAACCTGAGATTGTAATAGATTTTGATTCAAGTTTAACAAAAATAATTGATAAATTAGATTTATCTAAAAATTTAGTTTGGATACATAGTTCTATTGAAAATTGGAAAAAGAAAAAAAATAAAATAAATAGATTTATAGATAGAATTTCAAAATATGATAAAATAGTTTGTATTTGTAAAGAAATGAAAGAAGATTTGATTAAGTTAAAAAATAGTCTAAGAAATAAAGTAAATTTCTTATATAATCCTATTGATTTTGATAAAATAAAAAAATTATCAGAAGAGGACTTTTATGAAGAAGATAAAAAATTTCTAGAAAATAAATATTTATTATCAATAGCAAGATTAGACTGTATACCAAAAGATTTTGAAACTTTATTTAAGGCTTATGAAATAGCTAAAAAGGATGATTATGATGGCAAATTATATATTATAGGAGATGGACATGATAAAGAGAAAGTTGAGAAATTAAAGGAAGATAATGTCTACAAAGATGAGATTATATTATTGGGAAGAAAAGAAAATCCATATAATTGGCTCAAAAAAGCAGATAAGTTAATTTTATCTTCAAGATATGAAGGATTTGCAATTGTAATATTAGAGGGCTTATGTTTAGGAAAGAATGTTATTGCTAGTGATTGTAAAACTGGTCCTAAAGAAATTTTAGCAGACAATAGAGGCAAGTTATTCAAAGTTGGAGATTACTTAACATTGGCTAAATATATAGTTTTAGAAGATAATCAAAAAGATTTAAAATTTAATCTTGAAGAATTTGAAAGAAATAAAATATTTGAAAAATTTTTAGAAATTTTGGAGGATTAATGATAAAAATATTTGAGTATTTTTTTAAAAAAGAAATACCAGTTTTAATGTATCATAGATTAATAAATAATAAAGATGAAATAGGTAAAAATACAATTTACCTAAATGTAGATGAATTTGAAAAACAATTAAAATATTTAAAAGATAATAACTATATAACTATCACATTTAAAGATTTATATAAAATTCCAAAAGAAGAAAGAAAAAATAAGAAATATATAATTTTAACATTTGACGATGGTTATAAAGATAATTACAATTTATTATTTCCACTTTTAAAAAAGTATAATATGAAAGCAGTCATATATATGGTTTCAGATGAAGTATATAATAAATGGGATGTTGAAGCCAGTGGGGAAAAAAGATTTGATTTGATGTCTAAAAATGAAATGTTAGAAATGTATAAATCAGGTTTAGTTGAGTTTGGAGGACATACTCTACATCATCCAAAATTAGATACTTTAACAGAGGAAGAGCAAAGATATGAAATAGAAGAAAATAAAATTTATTTAGAAAAAGCACTGGGAGAAAAATTATATTCTTTTGCTTATCCTTATGGAATATTTAATGAAGCTTCTAAAAAAATAGTAAAAGACTTAGGTTTTAATTATGGAATAGCAACAGATTCAGGGAAATTTTATATAGAAGATGATTTATATCAAATAAGAAGAATAGGGATTTTTTCAGATATAACAATGTCAAAATTTAAGAGAAGAATAAAAGGTAATTATAATTTAAAATATAGTAGGTGAAGCTTATGAAAGATAAAATATCAGTAATTGTAACTTTATACAACAGATTAGAATATGCAAGGAATATGATTTTAGCATTACAACAACAAACAAAACAAATAGATGAGCTTATTTTTGCTGACGATGGTTCAAGTGAAAAATTGATGGAATATATAGAAGATTTATTAGTTGATTGTAATTTTAAAATAAAACATGTATATCAAGATGATATAGGTTTTAGACTTGCAAGATCAAGGAACAATGGAGCCAGAGAAGCCAGTGGAGATTATTTAATATTTTTGGATCAAGATGTAATATTTAATAATGATTTTATAGAAAGTATATACAATTCAAGAAGAAAAAAAAGAATGATATTTTCAGAGGCTCTTTCAAGTTCATTAGAAGAAAGGAATAAAATACAAGAACTTATTAATCAAAAATTTGACTATGAAAAAATTTATAAATTAATTGATAATACAAAAAAAATAGAACAAAATAAAATTGTTAATAAAGAAAAACTATATGGTATTTTATATAAATTAAAACTAAGAACTAGAGGAGCGAAAATAGTAGGTTTAATTTTTTCTCTTTTTAAAGAAGACTTTATTAATATAAATGGCTTAGATGAAAAATATATAGGTTATGGTTATGAAGATGATGATTTTGGAAACAGATTTTTTAAATATGGAGGAGAAACTTATGTCTTTAAAATGAAAATGTATCCTATACATATGTATCATAAAGCTGCAATTTTAGGTGAAAGTCCAAATGAAGATTATTATAGACAAAGAAAAATTGAAATATCAAAGAAAAATTATAGATGTGAATATGGCTATGATAAAACTTTTGGAGAAGATAAATATAAAGTGATAGAAATAAAATAAAAAGAGGAATATTTATGAATATACTTATTTTATATAAAAATATTGAGGATAAAGATATTATAAAAGATTTAAAAAATAATAATGTTTATTTTTTAAATCAAAAAGAATATTCTTATAAAAAGGTTAAAGAATTAAAAAATGAAAAAGATATTCAAATAATTATATACGTTGGAAGAAATAGTTTTTTATTAAATATCTATTTATATTTTTTAAATATTCCAGTTGTATATACAGATAATATGAAAAATATAGAAGACATTGAAACTTTACTACAAAATAAACTAGCATATAAAATTAGAAGAGATTTACCTGTATTAATGTACCATAGAGTAATAGATAATAAAAATGAGATAGGCTTTTATGATACTTATGTTACAAAAGAAAATTTTGAAAAACAGATGAAATATTTAAGTGAAAATAATTACACAAGTCTCACTTTTAAAGATATTCAAAATGGAGAGTATAAAAAAAGATTTGACAAAAATAAAAAATATGTAATCATAACTTTTGATGATGGATATAAAGATAATTTAAAAAATGCTTTACCAATATTAAAAAAATATAATATGAAAATAGTTTTATTTTTAATAACTTCTGAAAGCTATAATAAGTGGGATACAGATGTTGAGGATAGAGAGAAAGAAAAAAAATTCAACTTAATGTCAAAAGAAGAAGTCAAAGAATTGATTGCTTCAAATTTAGTTGAAATTGGAGGACATACAACAAAACATTTGGATATGCCTAATGTAGACTTGAAAAAAATAGAGGAAGATTTAAAAGTTTCAAATAAAATATTGGAAGAAATAACAGGATATACACCTATCTCTTTTGCATATCCTTGGGGAAGAAGTACAAAGGATGTTAGAGAAATAGTAAAAAAAGAAGGTTATAAATTTGCTGTTTCAACTGAAGATGGACCAGCTTGTTTTTCAGATGATTTATTTGAAATAGTCAGAGTTGGGATTTATTCTGATGATAGTATAAAAAAGTTTGCATTAAAAATAAGTGGGAAGTATCCATTCATAAGAGAAAAAAGAAATGAAATGAAAGCTTTTAGAAATAAGATAAGGAAATTTTTTGGAATAAAGACAAAATAAAATAGAGGTTAGTAATGATAGAAAAAAAAATTCATTATGTATGGTTTGGTAATACTAAACCTGAAAAAGTTTTAAAGTGCATAGAAAGTTGGAAAAAAAATTTACCAGATTATGAAATAATAGAGTGGAATGAAAAAAATTTTAACATAGAGGAAGAACTAAAAAGTAATAAATTTTTTAGAGAATGCTATAATAGAAAATTATGGGCATTTGTTTCTGATTATGTAAGAGTAAAAGTGTTATATAATTATGGTGGAATATACTTAGATACAGATATGGAAATTATAAAAGATATCACACCTCTTTTAGATGCAGATATGTTTCTTGGATATGAAAATGAAGACACTATGAGCTTTGGCATAGTTGGTGTAATACCAAAACATAAGGTTTTTAAAAAGATGTATGAATTTTATCAAAATGAGATATGGAAATCTCCTTTACATATAGTTACAAGTATATTAACAGAAATTTTAGAAAAAGAATATCATGGTAAATATAGAGAAAACAATATAAATATATATCCAAGAGAATATTTTTATCCATTTAATCATGATGAAGAATTTACTAAGGATTGTATTACAGGAAATACTTATGCTATACATTGGTGGGGAAAAAGCTGGAAAAAAAATCCAAAAGTTTATTTTTTGAAATATAAACATCTACCTTGGTGGAAAAAATATCCAAAACATGTGGCTAAGTTAATAAATTATTATTTTAAAAATTTATTTAATTTTAGAAAGGAATAAAATGGCTGAGCTAAATTTAAAAAAATATAAAGAATTAAATATTTACTATTATGAAAAAGAATTTTTAGACTTAGCTTTAAAAGTAATAGATGGCAATTATTCTACATGTCAAATTTTAAAAGATACCAAAAGAAATTACGTATCTGTAATAGAAATAGATGGTAAAAAATATGTATACAAAGAGCCTAGAAATGAATTTAGAATACCTCAAAGACAGTTTACTACTTTTTTTAAAAAAGGTGAAGCTCTTACAACTCTGGTAAATATAAATAAATTAATAAATATGGGTTTTAAAGAATTTGTTAAACCTTTGGTTGCAGTAAATAAAAGACATTATGGATTTATTGTTTCTTCTTTTTTTTTAATGGAATATGCAAAGGGTGAAGATAATAGAAAAAATTTAGATATGATAGTGGAAAAGATGAAAGAAATTCATAAATTAGGTTACTATCATGGTGATTTTAACCCTGGGAATTTCTTAGTTGAAAATGAACAAATTCATATTTTAGATACACAAGGAAAAAAAATGTTTTTTGGAAATTATAGAGCCCATTATGATATGATAACGATGAAGTATGATTCTTATGATGAGATGATATATCCATATAAAAAGAATTTATTTTATTACTTGGCTTACTCAATGAAAAAATTTAAAAGATTGCCTCTTATTGAAAAAATTAAATATTTTAAGAAGAAATTAAGAGACAAAGGTTGGAAAATTTAGGGAGCTAAAATGAAATTAAAATTTTTTGATAAATATTTAGAAGAAAATGGAAATTTTGGTGAATGTATAAGTAATCATAAAAATAAAATTCTTGTTTATAAAGAAAATGTTGAAGGAACAAATTTTTATATAAAAAAATATATTCCTTATGGAAAAAGAAAGATAAGAATGGCTTTTGGAATTTATGATGATAGAGCTATACATTATGAAAAAGTTGTAAAATATTTAGAAAAGTTAGATTTACCTTATGTAAAATTAGAATATAAAAAGATTAAGAGAATATCATTTTTTGATAGAGTTTCAATAATTGTTACAAAAGATTGTGGAGTAACCTTTGAGAATTTTGTCAATGATTTTGAAAAAAATAAAGAGTTGATAATAAAATTTTATGATATCTTTATAATCTTAGTAAAAAATAAAATTTATCCAATAGATTATAATACTGGTGGTATGTTAATAGATACTAATGGAAAAGTTAGGTTGACTGATTTTGATGATTATAGGATAAAAAGTTTTTTGACAAGTAATTTAAAAAAAAGATTGATAAGAAACTTGAAACGAATTTATTTAGAAGAAAAAAGAACAGAAGAATGTGAAGAATTTTTAAAAAGTCAAATCAAAAGAGTTGTAAAAGAATTAAATTGGAAAGTTTAATTTGAAAGGAAAATTATGTTTTATAAAGATAAAAAAGAAATACTTAATTTTTTAGGAGAATGGATTACTTATGCTTATATTTTTTCAGCTTTTTTTAATTCCAAACTTAATATGAAAATTGGGTATCTTCTTCTAATAGTATCATTTTTTTATATTTGTTTTAATAGAGATACAATAAAATTAGTAAATAAAAAAATATATGGAATGTTTTTATTGATTTTAGTTTTGGGGTCTATTTGGAATTATATCTCAGCTGATATGATTGGAATGAGTAAATTTCTCAATATAAACACTAAGTTCTTTTATGGACTTGCAATGTTCCCATTTTTATTGAATATAAAAAAGAATAGATTTAATATATTAATATTTTTAGCAGTTAATTTACTTAGTGCATTGTATTTATATAATGAAAGTTATGTTTATCATTTACTTGATGATTTAGGTAGAATTAGAGCAATCTTATTAATAGGTTGGATATACACATTAATATATACTTTTGAGAAAATTTCAGAAGACTTTAAAAAATATATTTTTTTACTGTCAGCTTCTATATTACCCTTTATAGCATTAGGAAAAAGCGGAAGTAGAGCGGGAGCTTTATCATTATTTCTTGTAGTTTTTTTATACCTTATTTTTAAAGTATTTAAAGAGAAGAAAAGTATTAAATTTGTTTCAATAATTGCAGTTATTATACTACTTACAGGATTATTTTTACCTAAAGAATATAAAGAAAAGCTAAAAACTTCATTTCAAACTACTGAAAATATAAGTAATGAAGATAGGATAGTTATGTGGAAGGCTGGAATAGAAATATTTAAAGAAAATCCAATTTTTGGGATAGGAAGTTATAAAAAAGGAATATATCCACATGTTCAAAAATATGTTGAAGAAAATGTAAATGATGAACAATTAAGAGGAGAATTTATTAATAGAGATAGATTTGCAAAACTACATAATATGTATATAGACTTCTTTGTACAAAATGGAATATTAGGATTACTATATTTATTTTTGATATTTATATCAATACCCTTAGAATTTTTTAAATCAGAAAAAAATAAAGAAAGCATTTCAGCCTTCTTTTCTATGATATTTTATTGTTTTTATGGACTTACATGGAGTCTATGGTCTAGTTTAGGAATAAGCCAAGTTTTATTTCATACATTTTTAATTTGGATGTTAGTAAATTTAAAAGCAAGCTGTAATAAATAACTTACAGCTTTTTTTAAATCAAGAGTTATTTTAGGATAACAAAAAATTAGAAATTTCATAATATATAAATGGGGCTATTGCAAACTTATGAATGAATAAAAAATAGTTCATTACTAGCAAAATTTCTTAACGTTTAAAAATTGACATTCGCTGCAAATTTGGTATCTGTAAGAAACTCTAAATGAACAAGTTCATTAATAGTTTCTAAGATCGCTTTGCTCAAACACACTGAAATTTGCTCGGCTCATTTCCTTCAATTTTTAAAATAGAGTACATAAATGAAAATGATTATAATAGAATTTTTGTAGTATCAGATATTCATGGATATTATAATCTTTTTGAAAAATTATTAAATAAAATAAATTTACAAAAGGATGATTTATTAATTATTTTAGGTGATAGTTGTGATAGAGGAGAGAATTCTATTGAATTGTATTTAAAATATATAGAATTACAGGAACAAGGATATCAAGTAAAACATATATGGGGAAATCATGAAGATATGCTCTATGAGAATGCTTTCATTTCTTCTTATTATAAGGACTTATAGTATAAAGTAGGAGGAGATGAAACAGTATATAACTATGAACAATATACAAAAAAATTTATTGGAAAGGATAATAAAAATCTTTTAGATATTTCAAATGCTAAGTGGCTAAAAAAATTTTTAGAGGCTATGCCTTTTATGATAGTATCTGATAAGAGCATATTTGTGCATGCAGGTTTTGATTCTTCAAAAACAGTTGAAGAGCAAGAAGTTGATTATCTTCTTTGGAATAGAGATAATTTCTAGGAAAATAACAATACTGGAAAAAATATATTTTTTGGACATACACCTAGTGTATCTGGGAAAGTTAGAAAATATACTAATAATATTTTTTGTCTTGACACAGGAACTTTCTTTAATTATAAATTGGGAGTTATGGAGATTAAAACTAAGGAAATATTTTATATAGAATAAAAAATATTGAAGTTATTATAGTTTTATTATATAAACTTACAATAACTCCATATTAAGTGTTATATATAAGATTTAAAATTTAAATAGATAAAATATAATGAACAACTTTTTCTATAAAAGAAGAATAACTATTATAGATAAAAGATAAGCCAAATTCTAAATTAATTTTAGAAAAAGAAAAGTGAAATTCATTTTTAGAAAAATAATCAATATAATCTTTTCTATTAGAAATTTTAGAACATACAGGAAGATTGTCTATATTAAAAATACCTACAAATGTTTTGTTAGGAGTATGGAAAAAAATATCTGTATTGTCCTCTGATAATTTTAAATATTTTCTTAAATTATGACTGGAAATTTCTTCATATTTTTTTAATTTTCCATCATTAAGAAAATAAGGAATTTTATCTGTAATTAAAAATATTTGAAAATAAGGGATTTTATTAGAACGGATATTAGCAGTCTCACCTAGCATATTTTCAAAGTAATTGTTAGAATTTTGACTATAATTAGAAGTAACAAATTTTACTGCTATTCCAGCAATAGGCAGAGAATTTTTATAAATAATTATATCAACTTTTTTATTGTAGTATCTACCCTCAATTTCCCCTTCTCTTCCTTCTTTATATCCTAAACTTTTTATACTATATTTGATATTTTCATCTTCATATTTATCTAATTCTTTTTCTAGACATTTAGCTACAAACCCATGAAGAACTTTTAATTTTTCATTACTTTGTGGTGATGTTTCTAAATACTTTTTATAACTTTCTTTAATTGTTAATAGTAAATCTTGATTTAAATCATTATTCATTTTCTTTTACCCCCTCATAAAATTTATTTAATTTGTAGATTAAGTATTTTTTCACATCTGATGAAGAAAATGTATAGTACCCTCCATTTTTATATTTCCCAAGTACAGATACATAATCTAAAAAATCAGAAGACAACAAAAATTTTTCAATTAGTTTTAAATTATCATCAAAATTTGTGATAATATATAACCCACTGTAAACACCAATTTTAGAATCAATATAGGCTAATTTCAGTTTATTTGACTCACTAATAAGGTTGTTAATAACAATTTTCTTTTTAAAAAAATCTCTTATCCCTTGACTTCTTCCAAACTCATACCATTTAGAATTTTTTTCTAGACTCCTATTTTCTAAAAGTTTCTTATTATTTTCTAAATATTTTTGTAAGTCTTTTTCAAATAAATTGAAATCAACAAGGTTAAAAGAACTATCATATGGAAAAATTATCTTTTTTATTTGATTAGTTGATGCTTTTATAGCTTTGTAAATATATTTTGATTTAAATAAAAAGTCATCTGAAATAAAAATACTGTCAGCAAGAGTAGCAAAACCATTTTTTACATCTAATAGATTTTTTTTAGAACTTTCTTTATAATTTAGTATATTTTTTAAATCTTTTAATGTTTCTTTTTCAGCAAAATAATAACAATCATTTATAAAAATATCATCATAATTAAGGATTAAATTTTTTTCATTTTGATATTCATTATATTGAAGAAAGTTATTTTTATTTTTCTTATCTAAAACAGTAATTGTAGTATAAGTAGTTATATTCTTAAAAGCTTTATAATGCTTTAAATTTAATATTTTTGTTAATATTTTTTTTTCTATAATATAATTTCTAAACTCACTACCTGCTTTACTTGTAAAAAATGAATTTGGAGTTATATACACAAGTTTTCCATTTTTGGAAAGCATATTAATTCCTATCTCAAAAAATGCAATAAATAAATCAGTCATTCCAAATTTTGAAAAATTCAATTTTTTTATTGCAATATTATCTTCATTTAAATCGTGAATTCTTATATATGGAGGATTTCCAATAACATAATCCATTTTATTATCATATTTTTTTATCAATAATGAATTTCCTTGGTTAATATCCCATTTTACTTTTTTGGGGGTAAATTTTGAAATAATATTATCAAGATTTTTTTTAGTTTTTTCTACTTCAATTTTATCAATTTCAATACCATGAATATATTTTTCTAGTTCTAATACTAATTTATCTATGTCTGAGTTTGTAAGTAAAAATTCTTCACAATACTTTTCTACTATTTTTATTAAAAAAGCACCGTCACCACAAGAATTTTCCATAACATGTTTTTTTAAAATCTTTTTTCCATTATAGTCCACTTCTTTTAAAAGTAAATTGACTATATTTTCAGGTGTATATACAACCCCATTTTTTTTCATTGATATTAATTCTCCTAATGTTTTTATAGAATATACTATTTATACCTATAATACCATATATATTTTTTTTTTTCAAAATTTAGAGAAAAATTAATATAATAAAAATAATAAGTTATTTTAAATCATAGTGTAAACTATTTTCACTTCTATAAATAAAAGATTTTTTGATAGAATTATCAAAATATAATTGACTAAAAAAGTTAAAAGATATATTATAAACAAGACAACAACTTAATTATTCAAGGGGGAAACTTAAGATGAAAAAGATTTTATTTATTATTCTTTGCCTTTTTTTAATTTCTTGCAGTAATTTATATAAGGCAAACAAGGCATATGAAAGAGGAGATTATGTTCAAAATGTAGAATTAACTTTTAAATATTTTGATGAAAAGCCTGAAAATTTTAAAAAATTAAAAGAAAAGAAAAAAATTGAAATTAATAATAAGTTCTCAAATATTTTTGAATATTATAAAAAACTTAAAAATAGTGAAAAATTAACAGATAGAAATCAAGCTAATGTAGAACTTTTTCAAATATATATTGCTTCTGATAACAGTGAGTATTCAAGAGAATTTCAAGCACAAAAAGATTTCTTAACTTCTAATAATATAAAAGATATTTTTAATTTAGCTTTAAAGACTAACAAAGAACTCTTTTCAGAAAATACAGATATAAGAAAAAATCATGCTTATGCTTTGGAAATTATAGACTATGTAATAAATATGGATAATTCAATAGGTAGAGTGGCTGAATCTAAACCTGACTTAGATAAAAGTAAAATAGAGTTATATAGTTCTTTTAAAAAGGAAATTGCAAAACATAGGGCAGATGGTTATATTACTCTTGCAGAGGTGGAAGAAAAACAAGGAAGTAATCAATATCTTAGAAGTGCTCAAAATCTTTATTATAAAGCAGATAAAATATATTCAAGATATCAAAGTAATTATAGGAACTCTTATTCAAATTATGAAAATGTTAAACATCAAGCTGATTTAAATGATGCAGCAGACAACTATAATAAAGGTATGGAAGAATATAGAAATGCAGGTTCTTCAAAGGCAAAATATAGAGCTGCAAATTATTATTTTAGAGAAGCTCAAAAATATGTTTCAAACTATAAGGACACTAATAAATTATTAAGTGAAACAAAAGAAAAAGGATATTTTAAATATAGTTTAAGTTCAAATAATTCTGAAATATCAAGTAGGATTAACGATGCCATGAGTTCAATAGGTTATTCTGTAAGTAATGGAGTAGAACTTTTTATTGAATATAAAAATGGAGAATATAGTTACAATACTTCTTCTAATACTAATACAGAACAAATGAGTAAAGAAGTACAAACTGGAACTGACTCAGCTGGAAAGCCTATAATAAAAGTGTTTAATTTCACAAAAACTACTACAACTATTGAGGAAGTAGGAACTATTCATTATTTCTTATCTATGAGAGGAAGTTATTATAGTAATAATATAAATAATGATGTTACTGTGAGAAATACAGTAAAAAATGTTAAATATTCAGGAAATATTCCACCAGATTCTAATTATAGAGATTCAGATAATAGAACTTTAGGATCTAGCGAAATACAAAGAAAAGTAGCAGAAAAATTAAGACAAGAAGTTAATTCTAATATAAATTCTATGGTTAGTGATTTAAAAAGAATTTAATAAAATATAATCTTTTATAAAGTATATTTAAAAAGATTGCTTTTTGTGCTATAATATCAAAAATTTATGATTAATTGTTAAAATCTATCTATATAAAATTTTATTGATATTAAGGAGAAAAAAATGATGAATGGAAAAATTGTAAAAGAAGGAATAACCTTTGATGATGTTCTATTAATACCTGCAAAATCTAATGTACTTCCCAATGAAGTTAGTTTAAAAACAAGACTTACAAAAAAAATCACATTAAATTTACCAATTTTAAGTGCTGCTATGGATACAGTTACTGAATCAGACTTAGCAATAGCTCTTGCAAGACAAGGAGGAATAGGTTTTATTCATAAAAATATGTCTATTGAAGAACAAGCAGCTGAGGTTGACAGAGTAAAAAGATCAGAAAGTGGCATGATAACAAATCCTATAACACTTAATAAAGATAGTAGAGTTTTCCAAGCAGAAGAATTAATGAGTAGATATAAAATTTCAGGTTTACCTGTAATAGAAGATGATGGAAAATTAATAGGAATAATTACAAATAGAGATATTAAATATCGTAAGGAGCTTGATCAACCTGTTGGAGATATAATGACAAGTAAAGGTTTAATCACTGCTCCTGTTGGAACAACATTGGAACAAGCAAAAGAAATTTTACTTGCAAATAGAATTGAAAAATTGCCTATAACTGATCAAAATGGATATTTAAAAGGATTAATCACAATAAAGGATATAGACAACATAATTCAATATCCAAATGCTTGTAAAGATAATTTAGGAAAATTAAGATGTGGTGCAGCAGTTGGAATTGCTCATGATACAATAGAAAGAGTTAGAGCCTTAGTAAAAGCAGGAGTGGATATTATAACTGTTGATTCTGCTCATGGACATTCACAAGGTGTAATAAATATGATAAAAGAAATTAAAAAGAATTTTCCTGATTTAGATGTAATTGGTGGAAATATAGTTACAGCAGAAGCTGCAAAAGAACTTATTGAAGCAGGTGTGTCAGCAGTAAAAGTTGGAATAGGACCAGGGTCTATTTGTACAACAAGGGTTGTAGCAGGAGTTGGAGTACCTCAACTTACAGCAGTAAATGATGTTTATGAGTATTGTAAAGATAAAAATATTGGTGTAATAGCTGATGGAGGAATAAAATTATCAGGAGATATAGTTAAAGCATTGGCAGCTGGTGGAGATTGTGTAATGCTAGGAGGATTACTAGCAGGAACAAAAGAAGCACCAGGAGAAGAAATAATACTTGAAGGAAGAAGATTTAAAATATATGTGGGTATGGGCTCAATAGCTGCAATGAAAAGAGGTTCAAAAGATAGATATTTTCAAGCAGAAGAAAGAGATAATTCAAAATTAGTTCCAGAAGGAATAGAGGGTCGTATTGCATATAAAGGTTCAGTTAAAGATGTAATATTTCAACTTGCAGGTGGTATAAGAGCAGGAATGGGATATTGTGGAACTAAAACAATAAAAGATTTACAAATCAATGGTAAATTTGTTAAAATAACAGGGGCAGGTTTAATAGAAAGCCACCCACATGATATAACAATTACAAAAGAGGCACCAAATTATTCTAAATAGATATAGGAGTATTAAAAAATGAAAAATATTAATAAGTTTATGATTTTAGTAGGTATATTACTTAATTTTTCAGTAGTAAATGCCGAAGTAAAGGAAATTGAATCACTTGATCAAATTTCAAATGAAATAGTAGGAGGGAAAACAGATAAAAAAGTAAATAAAGAAACTAAAAAAGAAGTTGTTAAAAACGAAGTTGAAAAAACTTCAAAAACTAATGAAAGCATTGCAGATATCCCAGAAGAAAGTGCAACAAGAACAGTTGATAAAAATTCAATAGTTGATATCTATGAAAGAAAAATGAAAGATAAGATAGCATATAAAGAAGGTTCAAATACACCTTTCACAGGAGTATTTGGAGTTGTAATTGATGATAAAATTGAATCTTATGAAGAATATAAAAATGGACTTTTAGACGGAGAAACTGCATATTTTGCAAAAGGAAAACAAGTGAAATTGCTATCTGAAATGTATACCAAAGGAAAATTAAATGGACAACAAAAATCTTATTATGAAAATGGTAAATTAAAATCAATAGTTTATTATTCAAATGATAGAATAAATGGGATAGAGTCTTATGATAGAAGTGGGAAACTTTTACATAAAAGTATTTTTGAGAATGGTACAGGAGATTGGAAATTCTATTGGAGCAATGGAAAAGTTTCAGAAGAAGGAAAATATAAATCTTGGAGAAAAGATGGTGTTTGGAAAAAATATAGAGAAGATGGAAGTTTAGATACTGTGATAAAATATGATAATGGTAGACTTTTAAGTGAAAAATGGCAATAATATGCTAATTTCAAGAGTAAAGCAAGTCTACTTATATATTTTTTCTAATTTCAACGAAGAATGGAATAGCGAAGTAAAAAAAATATTATCAAAAGAGGAATTTTTAATTTTTTCCAAAATGAAAAAATATGATAAGGTGCATTCATATAATCTTTATCAAAAAGTAAAGTCTAATAAAATTTTATCTTCACAGGAAATTTATTTAAAATTGGCACTTTTACATGACAGTGGAAAAGGTAAGGCTGGACTTTTTAGGAGAATAAAAAAAGTTTTAATTGGAGATAAGATTCTAGAAAAACATCCAGAGATAGCTTTTGAAAAATTAAAAAATATTAATTTTGAATTAGCAGAACTCTGTTTACAACATCATAATAAAGATGTAAATGAAAAAATGAAAATTTTTCAAGAATTAGATGATAAATAATTATTGAATATTATAATTTTATGATAAAATAAGGAGGAAAGTTTTTTCTTCCTTTTTTATTAAGAATAAAAATAAGAGGTGTTGATATGACTGAATTTAATTGGAATAATTTTATTAATGAACTTAAAAAATTTCAAAAGGGAATAGAAAATATCGGAGGCCATATTAGAGAAACTAAAATTGAAGCTCCTGCAAAGGAAGAAGAAATTTTAGAAGTTGAAAAAAAGTTAGGTTATAGTTTACCAAAAGATTTCAGAGATGTACTTTTAAATTATTCGTCACATTTTGAATATTTTTGGTCTACCTATAAAGCTCCTGAAGAAGAACAGATAGAATTTCCAGAAAAATTTTGTGCTATATTTGCAGGAAATTTACATTGGGGACTGGATTTATTATTAGATTTTGAAAAAAGTAGAAAAGATTGGGTAGATGTTTGTTTCCCTGATTATAATAATGAATATGATAAAGTTTGGCATAACAAATTAGCTTTCTATAAGGTTGCAAATGGAGATTATTTTGCTATTGAATTAGAAAAAGAAAATTATGGAAAGATAGTATATTTAAGCCATGATGGTGGAGATGGACATGGTCATTATTTAGCAGATAATTTTAAGGAATTATTAAATAATTGGTCAAAAGTTGGTTGTGTTGGTGGAGATGATTGGCAATGGGAACCATTCTATACAGAAGGAAAGGGTATAGATTCTGAGTGTGAAAATGCAAAACTATGGAGAGAATATATTTTTAATAATATAAGAAAGTGAGGGAATATGTCAAAAATTAATAATGACTGGAAAGAGATTTTAGAAGAGGAATTTCAAAAAGATTATTTTGTGAAATTAAAAGCTATTCTTGAAGAGGAGTATAAGAACTATACTGTTTATCCACCTAAAAAAGATATACTAAATGCTTTTTTTCTCACTCCTTATTCAGAAGTAAAAGTTGTACTTTTAGGGCAAGATCCTTATCATCAAAAAGGACAAGCACATGGACTTGCATTTTCTGTAAATTATGGAATAAAAACTCCTCCATCACTTGTAAATATGTATAAAGAATTACATGATGATTTAGGTTTGTACATTCCAAATAATGGTTTTCTTGAAAAATGGGCAAAACAAGGAGTGTTACTTTTAAATACTACCTTAACAGTTAGAGACAGTCAGGCTAATTCACATTCGGGGATAGGTTGGCAAACTTTTACAGACAATGTAATAAAAGCATTAAATGAAAGGGAAAAACCAATAATATTTATTTTATGGGGGAATAATGCTAAATCTAAAGAAAAATTTATAGATACTAATAAGCACTATATTTTAAAAGGAGTGCACCCTAGCCCACTTTCAGCAAATAAGGGATTCTTTGGTTGTAAACATTTCAGTGAAGCAAATAGAATTTTAAAAAATTTAGGTGAAAAAGAGATTGATTGGCAAATAGAAAATAAGGAGATATAATGAATATTTTTTCAGGGATAGAATATAAAATTTTAAAAGATGTAAACTTGGATAGAAAGTATAATGGTATTGAGTATGATTCAAGAAAAATAAAAGAAAATTATATATTTGTTGCATTTGAAGGGGCTAATGTTGATGGTCATGACTATATAGATAGTGCTGTAAAAAATGGAGCAACTTGTATTATAGTTAGTAAAGAAGTTGAAATGAAACATAATGTTAGTTATGTTTTAATTGAAGAAATAAGACATAAACTTGGCTATATTGCTTCAAATTTCTATGAATGGCCTCAAAGAAAATTAAAGATTATAGGTGTTACAGGAACAAATGGTAAGACTTCATCAACTTATATGATAGAGAAATTGATGGGAGATATCCCTGTAACTCGTATAGGTACAATAGAATATAAAGTGGGAGATGAAGTATTTGATGCTGTAAATACCACTCCTGAATCTCTTGATTTAATTAAAATTTTTGACAAAACTTTAAAGAAAAAAATTGAATATGTTGTAATGGAAGTAAGCTCTCATTCTCTTGAATTAGGTAGAGTTGATGTTATAGATTTTGATTGTGCACTATTTACTAATTTAACTCAGGACCATTTGGATTACCATTTAACTATGGAAAATTATTTTCAAGCTAAAAGAAAATTATTTTTAAAATTAAAGGATAAGAATGATTCTGTAATCAATATAGATGATAACTATGGAAAAAGACTATATGACGAGTTTATAGTTGATAATCCTGAAATAATCTCTTATGGAATAGATGGAGGAGATTTAGAAGGAGAATATTTAGATGATGGTTATATTGATATAAAATATAAAGAACAAGTTGAAAAAGTAAAATTTGCTTTATTAGGAGATTTTAATTTGTATAATACCTTAGGAGCTATTGGAATTGCTTTAAAAATTGGAATTAGTATGGAAGAAATTTTAAAAAGAGTTTCAAATATAAAAGCAGCTCCTGGAAGATTTGAAGCGTTAGATTGCGGACAAGACTATAAAGTAATAGTAGATTATGCACATACACCAGATGCTTTGGTGAATGTAATAGTAGCAGCTAGAAATATCAAAAATGTTAATAGAATAATAACAATCTTTGGTTGTGGTGGGGATAGAGATAGAACTAAAAGACCTATAATGGCAAAAGTTGTTGAAGATTTATCAGATATTATAATACTTACTTCTGATAATCCAAGAACTGAAAATCCAGAACAAATATTTACCGATGTAAAAAAAGGTTTTATAAAGTCAGACGACTATATATTTGAACCTGATAGAGAAAAGGCTATAAAAGCAGCAGTTAATATGGCAGAAAAAAATGATATAATACTGATTACAGGTAAAGGACATGAAACATATCATATAATTGGAACTAAAAAATGGCATTTTGATGATAAAGAAATTGCAAGAAGAGAAATTGTTAGAAGAAAGATGGTGGAAAATGTTAATTAGTGATGTAAATAAAGTAAAAGTTGGAAATATTATATTTGGTGGAAAGAAAAGATTTGTTTTAATTGCAGGGCCTTGTGTTATGGAATCTCAAGAGTTAATGGATGAGGTTGCAGGAGGAATAAAAGAAATTTGTGATAGATTAGGAATTGAATATATCTTTAAGGCTTCTTTTGATAAAGCTAATCGTTCTTCTATATATTCATATAGAGGACCAGGATTAGAAGAAGGAATAAAAATGCTTGCTAGAACAAAAGAAAAATTTAATGTTCCTGTTATCACAGATGTACATGAAGCTTGGCAATGTAAAGAAGTTGCAAAAGTAGCAGATATTTTACAGATACCAGCATTTTTATGTAGACAAACAGATTTATTAATAGCAGCAGCTGAAACAGGTAAGGCTATAAATATTAAAAAAGGACAATTTTTAGCTCCTTGGGATATGAAAAATATAGTTGTTAAAATGGAAGAATCTGGAAATAAAAATATAATGTTATGTGAAAGAGGAAGTACATTTGGATATAATAATATGGTAGTGGATATGAGAAGTTTACTTGAAATGAGAAAGTTTAATTATCCAGTTGTCTTTGATGTAACACACTCAGTTCAAAAACCTGGTGGACTTGGAACTGCTACATCAGGAGATAGAGAATATGTGTATCCACTTTTAAGAGCAGGACTTGCTATTGGTGTTGATGCAATATTTGCAGAAGTTCACCCTAATCCAGAAGAAGCAAAATCTGATGGACCAAATATGTTATATTTAAAAGATTTAGAAGAAATTTTAAAAACTGCAATAGAAATTGATAAAATTGTTAAAGGTATATAAAATTTTATAAATTAAAGATGAAAATAGAGATTGTTAATTTTTTAAACATCTCTATTTTTTTATATAAATTTAGTGTATAATATACTAAATCAAGCATGAATTCTTAATTTATAATTGATTTCAAAAATAAATTTTAGGAGGTAAATATGGCAAGAAAATCTTATGAAGTATTAAATGACCCGTTTTTAAACAAAGGAACAGCTTTCACAAAGGAAGAAAGAAAAGAATTAGAGTTAATTGGTTTATTGCCACCTCAAATTCAAACAATTGAAGAACAAGCAGAACAAGTATATGCACAATATAAAAGTAAGGAACCTTTAATTAATAAAAGAAGATTTTTAATGGAAATTTTTGATACAAACAGAACTTTATTTTATTATTTATTCAGTCAACATGTGGTTGAATTTATGCCTATAGTATATGATCCTGTTATAGCAGAAAACATTGAAAATTATAGTGAATTATATGTAAATCCTCAAAATGCTGTATATTTATCAATAGACTCTCCTGAAACAATAGAAGAATCTTTAAAAAATGCAACAAAAGATAGAGAAATAAGACTTATAGTTGTAACTGATGCAGAAGGTATTTTAGGAATTGGAGATTGGGGAACTAATGGTGTTGATATTTCTGTTGGAAAATTAATGGTTTATACAGCAGCAGCCGGAATAGATCCTAAGTCAGTTTTACCAGTTGTTTTAGATGCAGGAACAAATCGTGAAACTCTACTTGAAGATAAATTATATTTAGGAAATCGTCATAAAAGAGTTTATGGAGATAAATATTATGATTTTGTAGATAAATTTGTTCAAACTGCTGAAAAATTATTCCCTAGATTATATTTACATTTTGAAGACTTTGGTCGTTCAAATGCAGCAAATGTTTTACATAAATATTGGAAAACTTACCCTGTATTTAATGATGATATACAAGGAACAGGAATTATTACATTAGCAGGAATTTTAGGAGCATTAAAAATTTCTGGAGAAAAATTAACTGACCAAAAATATATGTGTTTTGGAGCAGGAACAGCAGGAGCAGGAATAGCAGATCGTGTATATCAAGAAATGTTACAACAAGGTTTATCTGAAAATGAAGCTCGTAGCAGATTTTATTTAGTTGATAAACAAGGACTTTTATTTGATGATATGGATGATTTAACTCCAGAACAAAAACCATTTGCTCGAAAAAGAGAAGAATTTAGTAATGCAAATGAATTAACAAATTTAGAAGAAGCAGTTAAAGCAGTTAAACCAACTATTTTAGTTGGAACTTCTACTCAACCAAATACTTTTACTGAAACAATAGTAAAAGAAATGGCATCATATACAGCAAGACCTATTATATTTCCATTAAGTAACCCAACAAAATTAGCAGAAGCAACTGCTGAAAATTTGATTAAATGGACAGATGGAAAAGCATTGATTGCAACAGGTATTCCTGCAGATCCAGTTGAATATAATGGAGTAACTTATGAAATAGGACAAGCTAATAATGCTTTAATATATCCAGCACTTGGTTTAGGAGCAATTGCTTCAACAGCTAAATTAATGACAAATGAAATGATATCAAAGGCTGCTCACTCATTGGGAGGAATTGTTGATACAACAAAACCAGGAGCTGCTACATTACCACCAGTATCAAAATTAACAGAATTTTCTCAAAGAGTTGCTGAAGCTGTTGGTCAATGTGCACTGGATCAAAAATTAAATAGAGAAGATATAACTGATATAAAAGCAGCTATTGAAAAAATTAAGTGGATACCAAAATATTAAATTTTAAAGAGAGGTGCTTAGAAAATGGAAGCATTTATAACATCAATAGGAAGTATATTATCCATAGTTTTACTGATAGCACTAGGATATATATTAAAAGAAAAAAATTGGTTTAGTGATAGTTTTAGTGGAAATATATCTAAGTTGATTATGAATATTGCTTTACCAGCCTCTATTTTCGCATCTGTTTTGAAGTATTTGACATTAAAATCTTTATTATCTTTAACAGGAGCTTTAGTTTATACATTTTTATCTGTAATAATTGGTTATATTTTTGCATACATACTTGTAAAAATTTTAAATGTTCCAGTTGGAAGAAAAGGGACTTTTATAAATACTGTTGTCAATGCAAATACAATTTTTATAGGACTACCATTAAATATTGCCTTATTTGGAAATGAAAGTTTACCATATTTTTTAGTTTACTATGTTACAAATACAGTTTCAACTTGGGCATTTGGAGCAATACTAATTGGTAATGATACAAATGATAAAGATAAACAAGGAGCAACTTTTAATTGGAAAAAGCTGTTTCCGCCTCCATTATTAGGTTTTATAATAGCTCTTATATTTTTATTTTTAAGTATACCTATTCCAACTTTTGTTAACTCAACATTAGGATATTTAGGAGGAATAGTTACACCTCTATCTTTGATATATATAGGTATCGTTTTACATAATGCTGGGCTAAAAAGCATAAAATTTGATAGAGATACTATATTTGCACTTATAGGAAGATTTATATTTTCACCAATTGTTATGTTTATTTTAATAAAATTTGGTTTAGATATTTTAGGATTAAAAGAGCTATCATCTATAGAAATAAAAACATTTATAGTGCAGTCAGCTGCACCAGCACTTGCAGTATTACCAATTTTGGTTAATGAGGCAAAGGGAGATGTAGAATATGCAACAAATGTAGTAACAACAAGTACATTGTTATTTATTATTGTGATACCAATCATTACTACATTATTGGGAGGAATATAAAAGTTATTTTTGTGGAGGTAAAAAATGAATGAAGTTTTAAAAGCAATAAAAGAAAGAAGAAGTATTCGTAAATTTAAAAGTGATATGCTACCAAAAGAAATTATTGATAAGGTTATTGAAAGTGGACTTTATGCTGCAAGTGGAAAAGGACAACAATCTCCTATTATTATTTCTGTAACCAATAAAGAACTTCGTGATAAATTATCAAAGATAAATTGTAAAATTGGAGGTTGGAAGGAAGATTTTGATCCATTTTATAATGCACCTGTTGTATTAATAGTATTAGCTCCAAAAGATTGGGCAACTTATATATATGATGGAAGTCTTGTTATTGGAAATATGATGTTGGCAGCATATTCATTAAATATTGGAAGTTGTTGGATACATAGAGCAAAACAAGAATTTGAAAGTGAAGAGGGAAAAGAAATTTTAAAATCTCTTGGAATTAATGGAGACTATGAAGGAATAGGACACTGTGTATTAGGTTATATAGATGGTAATTATCCAAATATTCCTGCAAGAAAAGAAAATCGTGTTTATTATATTGATTAAGAGTGTATTAAATAAAAAAGGTTGCTATAAATTATATACTTTATGGCAACCTAATTTTATTAGAGAATAAATAAACTTAGTAACATTGTAAAATTAGCCAAATATTTTCAAAGTTTTTATTTGCTAAATCTTCTTTTTTAATCCAAAAATAAATATGTCCACAATCTCCAAACATCAATTCGTAATCATCAGATTCAACAGTATCCATTTGAAAAAGTAATACCCAATCTTTGCTAGCTTTTTTAATTTCTTCTTTATATTTTTTAGGATAACTTATCCCACCCATATTAAATCCTCTTGTTACAGCTGCACATTCTTCTTCCATTGAATTTTGGATAATATCTGGATAACCAAGTAATTTTGTATAATTTTTAAGAGATTTCATATATTCATCACAAATATCAGAATATTCATCAAATAATTTATTTTCAAACTCTTTAAAATTTTCATATGTTTTATATTTTTCTAATATATTTTTCTCTTCATTAAGATTATCAAAATCTTCATAAGAAGGTAAACTAATATTTGATTTAAAATTAACTTTAAATTCTGGAATTTTATAATAATCTTCCATATCTTCTGGAAAATTAATTAGTGTAAAGTTCGTAGTATTTTCAAAATAAAAAACCTTAGCACAGCCTTTATCTTGGGGACTATAACCCCATTCTTGTGTTTCTAATTCATAGAAAAAATATAGCATACCTTTATCTGGAAGTAATTTATCTTTATCTAGTGAACTTACTTCTTCTAAATTAATTTGAGTTAAAAAAGATAAAGGAAGTTCTTGATAGTAAGGCCAAGTGAAATCTTTTGGAAGATAAGGTTTACCTCCAATTTTACTTTTATCAACTATTTCAGAATTATTATTAAATTTAGTAGAAAGAGTAATTTCATTCTTTTTAAGGTTGTCTAACATTTCTGTTATAATTTTTTTAAAATCCATATAAAAACTCCTTATATAATATTTTTTTAGTATATAGTTTTAGTTAATATATAATATTGTAATTCAAAAGAAAGTATAATACAATAGAAAATAATAATATATTTTAAAAGGATATGAGAAAAATGAGAGAATACAATTTTAAGGCAAGTGATAATAATGGAGAAATGTTAATGGGATTGAGTTTTCCTTTTTCATTTATAGGAATAGCAGGTTTAATTTTAATACTAAGGTTATACTTATTTCCAAAAATAAAATTTTTAGATTATGTAAATAATCCCTATTTAGAAATGTTAACAATAATTTTCCCAGCATTAGCAATAACACCTTATATAATGAAAATTGTAAAAAAATATGCAATAAAAAATTATCATATATATGAAGATAGAGATATATTAAAAATAGAAAATGACAGTAAAATAATAGAATTGACTTACAATGCCATAAGAAATGTGAAATTGACTAAAAAGGGAAAGGGTATGGCTAAGTGTTATAAACTTATTATAAAAACAAACAGAAAAAATTTAAAATTTTTTGTAAGACCTAAGGAAAATTATTTTTTTGGTGGAAGTGATGAAAATGATTTTTGTAGTTTAGAAGATTTTTATTTTTTTCTTAAAGAAAGAAAATAAAAGAAGTTGCTATAAATTTATAACAACTTCTTAAAACTTTTATAATTCACAGATATTAGATAAATATTTTTCACCAGAATCGGTAGATAAAATAACTATTTTTAAATTTTTATTAGCATTTTCTTTTGAGTAATCAAGAGCAGCTTTTAATGTTGCACCAGTTGAAATGCCAGCAAGTATACCTTCTTTAAAACTTAATTCTCTCATCATTTTAAAAGCATCATCATCTTCACAAGTTAATATTCCATCGGCTAAACTGCCATCATAAACTGCTGGAATACCACCTATACTCATTCCCATACCTTGAATTTTATGAGGACCTATATACCCCTTTGAAAGTAATGGAGATGAAGCAGGTTCAACAGGAAAAGTTTTTATATTAGGTAATCTTTCTTTTAATTTCTTAGCAGTTCCAGAAAAACTTCCACCTGTTCCTGTTCCACAAATAAATACATCTACTTTATTATCCAAATCTTTTAAAATTTCCTCAGCAGTAGTTTCATAGTGAGCTTTTGGGTTATTCACATTAGTGAATTGGTCAGGGATAAAATATTTTTTTTCTTTCTTTTTAAGTTCTTCTAATTTTTCTAAACAAGCCTTCATTCCAAGAGAACCATCAGTTAAAATAACCTCAGTTCCATAAGCTCTCATAAGTTGTATTCTTTCAACACTCATAGTGTCAGGCATAACAATTTTTAATTTATAGTTTTTAACTGCACATATCATAGCAAGTCCGATACCAGTGTTTCCACTTGTTGCTTCCATAATAACAGTATCTTTATCAATTAAACCTGCTTTTTCACCTTCTTCAATCATTTTTAAGGCAATTCTGTCTTTTGTACTTCTACCAGGATTTGAACCTTCCAACTTTATATAAATTTCATTCCCAAAAGTATCAATATTATTAATTTTTACTAATGGTGTGTTCCCAATTAAATCAATAACAGAATTTACTAACATAAAAATCCTCCAATCAAATTTATTTTTCACTTTATTGTATAACTAAAAGAAAAAAAATGAAAGAACTCATAAAAAAATATATAGAGTTCTTTATTTTTTAAAAATAATATTGAAATAAAATAAATTCAATTTTAAATAGGTTCATATAAATAGAACTTAAAAATAATATTTTAAAATTTTTCTCTAAGTAACAGTGAACATATCATATAATTTTAATAATCTAATATTTTTTAATTCAATAATAAATTTTTAATAGACTTCTTCTAAACGACAAAATATGACACTAAAATTTTTATAAAATTTCTTTTAAATTTTGATATTTTCCATTGTGAACATTAAAAAATTTTAAAATTTTACCTTTATTATTTAAAAAATTATCTAAGTCTTTAATAAATTGTAATTCTTTTTCATTTAAAGAATGTATATCAGTTATCAATTTAATTTCTTTTTCTTTTTTGTGATGTAAAAAATATTCAAAAATTTCTCCATTAGCCCAAGCATCTTCGTCATACCAAGACATTAGTTTTAAAAACTCATCTAAACTCATTCCCTTGGCTTCAAGTGAAATTTGTTTTAAAAGATAATCAATTCTTTCTAATTCTCCCTCAAAAATAGGAGCATAACCATATTCATCTTTTTCTAAAAGATAGCTATAAAATTTTTCCAAAAAATTTTTTCTACTTTCTTCTAAATCTCCTACAATATGATGATAATAATCACTCAAAATTTTAATGTAAAGTACAGACATAAAAACTTACCTCCTATAAAATTAAAATAAATTATTTTTATCTTAAATTAATATATAATGATTTTATTAAATACATCTTAACATATATAATATATTTTTTATAGTAAATTTTTTAAAAGTTTATAAAAAAATTAAAGATTTTAATTTTCTATAATTTATGGTAAAATATTAAAGATTATGATAGTAAATAGAGGTAAAAAATGAAACAGTTGTTAATAATGATTTTTATATCAGCTACAATAGGTTGGATAACAAACTGGGTTGCTATAAAAATGTTATTTAGACCACATAAAGAAATAAATTTTGGCTTATTTAAAATACAAGGTTTAATTCCTAAAAGAAGAGCAGAAATAGGAAGTGGAATTGCAAATATTATTCAAAATGAGTTAATCTCTGTAAAAGATGTTATTTCAAATATTGATAGAGAAGAATTTTCAAAAAGATTAGATAGTTCAATTGATAAAGTATTAGAAAAGAATTTAAAAGCAAAAGTAAAGGAAAAATTTCCTGTTTTGCAAATGTTCTTTACAGATAGAATGGCAAAAGATGTTAGTAATACTATAAAAGATATTATTATGGAAAACCAAGAAAAAATATTTGAGATTTTTTCTAACTATGCAGAAGAAAATATTAATTTTGAAGTTATAATTTCTGATAAGATTTCAAATTTTTCTTTAGATAAATTAGAAGAAATAATAACTCTTTTAGCAAAAAAAGAATTAAAACATATTGAAGTTATAGGTGCTATATTAGGAGGACTAATTGGAGTAGCACAATATTTAATTACTCTATTAGTGAAGTAAAGAAAAACTTTAACAGTAGATTAGAAAAATAAGTGAGTTATGAATGTAGATTTTAGATAAAAAATCAAATAGAATGAGC
>OGGR01000303.1_pt1 | contig 37618 bp, 27 predicted proteins | sample 1571321 | NCBI WGS metagenome assembly OGGR01 (sample SAMEA2582048, study PRJEB24529) | metagenome | biome: Human gut stool | place: China | collected 2011 | reverse complement strand
GCATTAGAACAGATAGAAAATAAAAAATATGATATATCATTGAAACAAAATGGGACAAAAGAGATAACATACTTAGGAATAGCATTTTGTGGAAAACAGATTAAAATTAGTTGTAAACAATAAAGTAAGAAGATTAGTATAATAGAAAGTTGAAGAAATTTTATCTATTATATTAATCTTCTTTATTATTTAATAAATAAAAAAGAGAATTTTTTAAGTTATTATTCTCAAAAAATTCTCTGAAATATTGGAGTTTCTTAATCTTTTATTTAATTTCTTTAATAGCTTGTATAAATCCAGCCAAATTTTGAATTTCACTAGGAATAAGAATCTTTGTAGATTTTCCATCAGCAACTTTTTCAAATGTAGTGAAAGATTTTAATGCCAAAATTTCTTTTGTTGGTTTAGCTTCATTTAAAACTTTAATAGCTTCAGCTTCAGCTTTTTGTACTTCAAGAATAGCTTGTGCTTTACCTTCTGCTTCTTTAATTTTAACTTCTTTTTCAGCTTCAGCTCTCAATATTGCAGATTGTTTTTCTCCTTCTGCAACAAGAATAGCAGATTCTCTTGTAGCTTGTGCTTCAAGAATTTTTGCTCTCTTTTCTCTTTCAGCTTTCATTTCTTTTTCCATTGCAACTCTGATATCATTTGGAGGAAGTATAGATTTTAATTCAACTCTGTTTACTTTTATTCCCCAAGGGTCAGTTGCATCGTCAAGTTCTTGACGCATTTTAGTATTAATAATATCTCTTGATGTTAAAGTTTCATCAACTGTCATATCCCCTATAATATTTCTTAGAGTTGTAGCAGTTAAATTTTCAATAGCTGATAAAGGTCTTTCAACTCCATAAGTATATAACTTAGGGTCAGTTATTTGGAAATAAACAACAGTGTCAATTTGCATAGTCGCATTATCTTTTGTGATAACTGCTTGTGGGTCAAAGTCAACAACTTGTTCTTTTAAAGATACAACTCTTGACACTCTATCAAAGAAAGGGTTGATAAAACTTAAACCTGAACTTAAAGATTGATAATATTTTCCTAATTTTTCAACTATATATACTTGTGATTCTGGAACAATTTTAACAGCTTTTAACATAACTATGGCTATTAAAATTATTAATAATACAAAAAATGGTATAAAAAACATAAAATGAAACCTCCTAATTTATTTTTTTATTATAATTTTATTACCTCTAAAACCTAAAATTATAGGAATATCTCCTACTTCAAAAATTTCATTACTCAATGCAGTCCAAATAGAACCTTTATAACTAACATCATAAACTTTTTCTTCCTTACTAATATCAACTATTTTTTTTATTTTAATACAAGTATCTATTTTTTCAGCATCAAAATTATCTTTGTTTTTAAAAAGAATTTTTTTTGCAAGTGGTCTAAGAAATAGAATAGCCAAAATAGAAATAATAGTAAAGAAAACTAATTCAATTTTTATGTTATCAAACATTAAAGAAACAAATATTGTTAAAGCTGATGCAATAGCAAACCAAACTGAAACAAGTGCAGGTCCTATAAATTCAATAACAGAAAATATAATAGTAAGTATTAACCAAAATATATATCCCATTTTATTCCTCCTCCCTTGAAAATTTATGTACTTTAATTATAGCACAAATATTTTATTTTGTATCAACTTTTCTCTAAAAATATAAATATATATTTTTAAAGTTAATTGTAAATAAAAATTTAAGAATGTTTTAAAAAAGTATAAAAAAATTAATATTTTTTAATAAAATATGATATAATTATTTAACAATGAATTATCAGAATTGCTGAAATTTTTGTAATAAAAAAGGAGGAGGGACAATATGTTTGGTTATTTACAAAAAATAGGTAAAGCACTTATGGTTCCAGTTGCAGTTTTACCAGCAGCTGCTATAATGTTAGGAATAGGTTATTGGATAGATCCAACTGGTTGGGGAGCTAATAGCCAGTTAGCAGCATTTTTAATAAAAGCAGGTGCAGCAATAATGGATAATATGGCTATATTATTTGCTGTTGGTGTTGCTTATGGATTGTCAAAGGATAAAGATGGAGCAGCAGCTCTTGCAGGGCTTGTTGCATTTGAGATAGTTACAACTTTGTTATCAACAGGAGCTGTATCTCAAATAATGGGTATTCCACAAGAAGAAGTTCATGCAGCATTTGGAAAAATTAACAACCAATTCATAGGTATATTATGTGGGGTTATATCAGGAGAATTATATAATAAATTTCATAAAATAGAACTACCTAGGTTTTTAGCATTTTTCAGTGGGAAAAGATTTGTTCCTATTATCACATCAGTTGTAATGATAGTTGTTTCATTTATTTTAACATATATATGGCCAATTATTTATGGAGCATTAGTAACTTTTGGAACAAGTATTGCAAAATTAGGTCCAGTTGGAGCAGGAATATATGGTTTCTTCAATAGATTATTAATTCCACTTGGATTACACCATGCAGTAAACTCTGTATTCTGGTTCAATGTTGCAGGAATAAATGATATAGGTAGGTTCTGGGGAAGTCCTGATATGGCTTATGCTGATTTACCAGAAATTTTACAAGGAACATATCATGTTGGAATGTATCAAGCAGGATTCTTCCCAATAATGATGTTTGGTCTTTTAGGAGCTTGTGTTGCATTTATCCAAACTTCAAAGCCAGAAAATAGAACTAAAATATTTTCTATAATGGTTGCTGCTGGATTTACAAGTTTTCTAACAGGAGTAACAGAACCAATAGAATTTGCATTTATGTTTGTTGCACCAGTTCTTTATTTATTACATGCACTACTTACAGGAGTTTCACTATTTTTAGCTGCATCATTTAATTGGATGGCAGGATTCAGTTTCTCAGGAGGATTTATTGATTTCTTCCTTTCATTAAAAAATCCTAATGCAAACAATCCATTTATGCTAATAGTTTTAGGTTTAGTATTTTTTGTAGTATATTACTTTGTGTTTCTATTTGTTATTAAGGCATTTAACTTAAAAACGCCAGGCAGAGAAGAAAGTGAAGAAGAAAAAGCAGAAGCTATAAAAGTTAAAACTACAAACTCTGAATTAGCAGAAACATTAGTAGGTCTATTAGGCGGAGCAGATAATATAGTTGAAGTTGATAATTGTACTACAAGACTTAGATTAAAAGTTAAAGATAGTGCTAATATTAAAGAAAGTGAAATTAAAAAATTAGTTCCAGGAGTGCTAAAACCCTCAAAGGAATCAGTACAAGTTATAATAGGACCACATGTTGAATTTGTTGCTACTGAATTAAAAAGAATATTAGGAAAATAAACATTGACTATTTAATATAAAAAAAGTTAAAATGTAAACATGAAATAATTTCAAAATTAAATATTTTAATAAAGGGGGCAATGTATATGAAAGTTTTTACCACAGAAAATATTAGAAATATCTCTCTATTAGGACATAGAGGTTCTGGAAAGACTACACTTGTAGAGTCTATCCTTTATGTCAAGGGCTATATCAAGAGAAAAGGAGATGTAGAAAATGGAACTACTGTTTCGGATTTTGATAAAGAAGAAATTCGTAGGATTTTTTCAATAAACACATCATTAATTTCTGTTGAACAAAATGATGTTAAACTTAATTTTCTTGATACACCAGGATATTTTGACTTTGTTGGAGAAGTAGTGTCAGCATTAAGAGTATCTGCTTCTGCTGTACTTGTTTTAGATGCAACTGCAGGAGTTGAAGTTGGAACTGAAAAAGCATGGAAGCTACTTGAAGAAAGAAAATTGCCTAGAATTATTTTTGTAAATAAAATGGATAAAGGTTATGTAAATTATCCAAAACTTTTAGCAGAGTTAAAGGAAAAATTTGGTAAGAAAATTGCTCCTTTCTGTATTCCTATTGGAGAAAAAGAAGAGTTTAAAGGTTTTGTAAATGTTGTAGATATGGTAGGAAGAGTATTTGATGGTAAAGAATGTGTAGACACTCCTATTCCAGAAGATATAGATGTCAGTGAAGTTAGAAATCTATTATTTGAAGCTATTGCTGAAACTGATGAGGTCTTAATGGATAAATATTTTGCAGGAGAAGAATTTACACAAGAGGAAATAGTGAAAGGACTACATAAAGGAGTAGTTAATGGAGATATAGTTCCAGTTATGGTTGGTTCTGCTCAACAAAATATAGGAATACACACTTTATTAAATTACTTAGAATTATATATGCCTTGCCCAACTGAATTATTTAGTGGTCAAAGAATAGGAGAAGACCCAACAACTCAACAAGAAAAAGTTGTAAAAATATCTTCTGAAAATCCATTTTCTGCAATAGTTTTTAAAACTTTGGTTGATCCATTTATTGGAAAGATTAGTTTCTTTAAAGTGAATTCAGGAGTTATTAAGAAAGAAACAGAAGTATTTAACCCTAAGAAAAATAAGAAGGAAAGAATTGCTCAAATTATAACAATGCAAGGAAATAAACAAATAGAACTTGAAGAATTGCATGCAGGGGATATAGGAGCAACAACTAAATTGCAATTTACTCAAACTGGAGATACTTTATGTGATAAAAACTTTCCAGTTGTATTTAATAAAATAAGATTCCCTAAACCAAATATTTATTCAGGTGTAGTACCTGCCAATAAAAATGATGATGAAAAATTAAGTACAGCATTACAAAGAGTTATGGAAGAAGATCCAACATTTGTTATGAGTAGAAACTATGAAACAAAACAATTATTAATAGGTGGACAAGGAGAAAAGCACCTATATATAATTTTATGTAAGATAAAAAATAAATTTGGTGTTCATGCTGAACTGGAAGATGTTATAGTTTCTTATCGTGAAACTATACTTGGAAAAGCAGAAGTTGAAGGAAAACATAAAAAACAATCTGGTGGAGCAGGTCAATATGGAGATGTATTCATAAGATTTGAGCATTCTGATAAAGACTTTGAATTTGTGGATGAAATTAAAGGAGGAGTTGTTCCTAGAAACTATATTCCTGCTGTTGAAAAAGGGCTTATAGAAGCTAAGGAAAAAGGAGTTTTAGCAGGATATCCTGTTATAAACTTTAAAGCAACTCTATATGATGGAAGTTATCACCCAGTTGATTCTAATGATTTATCATTTAAGCTAGCAGCTATTCTTGCTTTTAAAGCTGGAATGGAAAAGGCCAAACCTGTTCTTTTAGAACCATTTGTAAGAATGGAAATTAGAATCCCAGAAGAATATATGGGAGATGTAATGGGAGATTTGAACAAGAGAAGAGGTAGAGTTTTAGGTATGGATCATACTGAAACTGGTGAACAACTTTTACTTGCAGAAGTCCCAGAAGCAGAAATATTAAAATACTCTATTGATTTAAGAGCTTTAACACAAGGTAGAGGGGAATTTGAATATGAATTTGTAAGATATGAAGAAGTTCCTGAAAATATTTCTAAAAGAATTATAGAAGAAAGAAATAAAGACAAATAAAATTAAAAAAATAAACTGCACCTCTAATCTTATATTCAAGATTGTTGGTGCAGTTTTTAATTTATCCTTGTCTAAAAGTAACTCCTACTTCTCCAATTGGATGTTTCCAAGATTTTACAATTTTTCCATGTGAAAGCACTCTACAAGTTCCACATTCTAAACAACCTAAATGGCTAAAACTCAATTTTCCATCAATGTATTTATAACATTCTGCTGGACAAGCCAATAATAATTTTCTAATTTCTGTTTCATCTGTAAAATTTTTATCTACATCAATATGAGAATTTTCTTCATCAACATGAAAAACATTTAATCCAAGTTTATCTTCTATTGTCATCTTCTTCATTATTAAAACGCCTCCAATACTGTGCTAACAAAATCTACAAGTTTTGCTGCTGTTGTATGTTCTGCTACAGAGTGAATAACATACATCATCAAACTTTGTTCTTGCTTTCCATCTACTGTAAATGCTTTTGTAGCAATATCATCAACCATTGCAGGAAGACCTTCAAAAATTTCTCTTCTTCCAAGTAAAGTAGGGAATCCCTTATATTGATTTAAGTCTCTCATAATAAAACTATCATCAAGAGCTTTCTTATAATCAGACAGTGTAGTTGCACTAAAATCTCCAATTTCATGTGCCTTGATAACTGTTTCAGCAGCAAGTCTACCAGATTCAATAGCAAAATCCATTCCACGAACTGTAAAACCTAAGTTGATACAGAAACCAGCAGCATCACCAGTTACTAAAACTCCGTCTCTATATAATTCAGGAACCATATGAATTCCTTCTTCTGGAACTAAATGACCTGAATATTCAATAGAAGTTCCTCCTTCTAAATATGGAGCAATAGCAGGGTGTTCTTTAAATCTATCCAATAATTGATTGATAGATAAATCACTATGTCCAATATCACTTAAAGTAGCAACGACTCCAACAGAAACACTATCTTTATTAGTATAAAGTAATCCTCCTCCAAATCCACCTAAGGTAGGATCACCACAAGAAAGCCATGCTACCCCTTCTCCATTATTTACAGCAAAACGTTGATTAATAACATCTTCTCCTAATTTAATAACTTCTTTTGCTCCAACAGCTACTTGATGAGGTTCCAATTCTTTTTTCATACCTAAACTTTGTGCTAAAAGAGAATTTACTCCATCTGCAAGAATGACTACATCTGCATATAGTTCTTCCCCTGTTGCAGAAACTCCTACTACTTTTCCATCTTCTACAATAAGTTCATCTACTAAAATTCCAGGAATAATTTCAGCTCCTGCTTCTTCTGCTTTTGAGGCTAACCATCTATCAAATGTAGAACGAAGCACTGTATAAGAAGCATTTTCATTATTTGAACTTAATTTTTTAGATCCAAACCCTATATCAAAAGAACTATCTTCACTCATTAAAGAAATTTTTTCTCTTGTTATTTTTCTTTCAATGGGAGCTTCCTCTGCAAAGTTTGGAATAATTTTTTCAAGACTGTGTCCATAAAGACGACCACCTGTCATATTTTTTGCTCCACAAAAATCTCCTCTTTCCACTACAAGAACAGCAAGTCCTGCATTTGCAAGAACAATAGCTGCAGAGCAACCTGCCAAACCGCCACCTACGATTATGGCATCAAATTTTTCTTCGCTCATATCATTTCCTCCTATAATTTTTTCTACTTTTTTCCTTGAATCATTACACAAACTCCAAACATTTTGCTATGGTGTTTAATTTCTTTTAAGCCTAGTTTTTCATATAGCAAAATTAATTCTTTCTTTTTAAGAAACTGTTGTGTTGATTCATATAACCAAACATATTCTTTATAATATTTTTTTCCACCACCAAATAATGGCATAATATACTTAAAATATATTTTATAAAAAGGTTGTATCCATAAACAATCTGGAACAAAAGAATCTAGGCAATATACAATGCCATCTTTTTTAACTACTCTTATCATTTCACTTAGTACTTTTTCATAATCCACAGTATTTCTTAAACCAAAAGAAATAGCAACAGCTGAAAAACTACAATCTTTAAATGGCAAGCATAATGCATCTGCTTCTTTCCATACAATATCTAAATCTTTACTTTTTTTAACTGCTTCATTTAGCATTGCAGAAGAAAAATCTACTCCGACAATATTTAAATCTTTTCTTTTTTCTGCTAGCCAAATAGAAATATCCCCTGTGCCACAGCACACATCTAAAAAATCAGCATTTTTAGGAATTTCTTTAACAATTTTATCAACTAACTCCTGTTTCCAATTCTTTTGCAAGCCAAAGCTAATTCTATTATTTGCTTTATCATATTGAGTATGTATATTTTCAAATACTTCATGGACAAATTTTGATTTTTGCTCTTTATTCATATCACATCATTTCCATAATTATTTTTATTAAAATAGCAATAAAATAAGCTATATTTACAATGATATTTGCCTTTACAATATTTTTCATCTGCTCTATTCTTTTGTAAGCTAACAGCTCAGACTGCATAAGAAATTTAAAACATCTGTATCCCAATAATAAGATAAGTACAGGAGTGATATAACCTATCATTCCTAATAGGTAAATAGATAGACTACTTATTAATAATAACCATATTACTATTAAGGTATGATAAAGATTTTTTGTATTTTTTCTTCCAAGAAGAACTGGTAAAGTATATCGTTTAGCCTGTAAATCTTTTTCAATATCACAACCATTATTAGTCATCATAATCAATGCAATTCCTATCATCAATGGAAGAGCATACAATAAAATTTCATTATGAAATTTTCCATCAGAAACTGCTGCTACTCCCAAAGGGATTAGAATTCCCATTACAAAACCTGAAATAATTTCCCCTATTGGAAGATAAGAAATTGGAAAAGGTCCTCCTGAATATAGAAGAATAACAATTCCTCCAATACACCCTATTCCTAATGGTAAAAATCCACTTTGTATACAGGCAATCATCCCTAATATTGCTCCTAAGGTTAAATAGATAATTCCAAGAATAAGAACCTGTTTAGGATTAATAGAATTATAGATTAAAACTGCATCATTTTCTTCTACATAATCTTTTTCACTGTCATTACCTTTGATATAGTCTACATAATCATTAAAAGTATTGACAGAAGATTGCATAAAGATACAAGTAAAAATTAATAAAATACTTTTCAAAAAACTTAAAGGGTATCTTTCTAATTTACAGAACAATATTCCAAAAAGAACTGGTCCAATTGAAGCAATCCAAGTATGAGGTGCTGCTAATTGGAGAGCTAATTTTGCTGTGAGATGATTATTTTTCATTTTTCTACTTCCAAATCATTCAACATTTTTTCTAAGTAAACTGTTATTTCTGAATTTTGCCCCAATTCTTTTATCAGTTGTCTGTTAATGGTAGAAAGATATTTAATTTTTTCATAGCTTGCTTCTATCCCACCAAATTGAATAATATAATTCTGTAATTGGAGAATTTCTGCAAGAGATAATTTTTCTTCCTTATTTTTTTTCATAATAGGTAATAAAACTTCTTTGGCTTTTGGATTTTTTAATGCCATAATCACTGGAAAAGTATAGATTCCATTTTGAAAATCTTTGTGAGTTTCCTTACCTAACTCTTTTGAGTTGGAAGTAAAATCCAAAATATCATCTTTTAATTGAAACATCAATCCTAAATTTTTTACAAATAATTCTAATTTTTGAATAATTTCCTCTGAACAACCAGATTCTTTGGCACCTATATAAGAAGCTGCTTGAAAAAGTGCTGCTGTCTTTCTTTCAATATTTTCAAAATATTTTTTTTCACTTATATCTTCTTGATAACGACAAAGGTCTTGTTCTATTTCACCTATACACATATATTCCACAGTTTTTGATAAAATAGAAACAGCTTCATTCAAATTTTCCACAGCTCCATAGTAAAAGATTCTAGCCATCAAGAAATCTCCTGCAAATACTGCCGCATCTTTTCCATATTTTCCTTGTATAGACACTTTTCCTCTTCTGTAAGGGGAATCATCTACAATGTCATCATGTATCAAAGAAGCAAGATGAGTCAGCTCTACCATTGCAGCTAATTTACAAATTTTTTCTTTATTATTTTTCCAATTTGAACCTAAAAATGCACATAACAACAAAAGTTTTGAGCGAAACATCTTTCCTGATAAATTAAGAACATCATCTAAAACAGCCCCAACTTGACTTTCTTTTATGGAATAGTCTGCAATTAAATGAATGTAATATTTAATCTGTTCTATCCATTCTTTCAGTAATATTTCTATCAATTAAATTAGTCCCCTTTTCTCTGCAATAATTTCAGCTGTATGTTTTACTTTTATATCATTAATTCCACGAGCATCTAATCCACCTTTGATTTGCATTAAGCATCCAGGACAATCTAAAGCCACAACATCTGCACCTGATTCTTTAATATTTTGAATTTTCTTTTCCAAAATAGGAGCAGAAATTTCAGGATATAATAAACTGTAAGAACCACCAAAACCACAACAGTTATCACAGTCATTCATTTCTATAAATTCAACACCCTTAGTATGTTTTAATAACTCTCTTTGTTCTTTTGATACTTTTAGACTTCTCTTTAAATGGCAAGAATCATGATAAGTAACCTTTATTGGTTTTCCATCTCCTTCTTCTGACATTCCTCCAAGTTCGTAGAATAATTTACAAAAATCATAAGTTTTATCTGCTAATTCTTTTGCTTTCTTGTGCATTTCTGTTCCTTCTTCAAAGAAAGTTGGATACAGATGTAATTGATGTGTACAAGATGGACAAGCACTTACAATGTAATCATATTTTTCAGCTTCCATTCCTTTAATATTAATTTCAGCTTCTTTTTTAGCATTTTCAGTATCTCCCATATTTGTTGCTGGACATCCACAACAAGCTTGTCCTAATGGCATTTCTACCTTATATCCAATAGAATTCATATCTGCTACTACTGCTCTTGCAAGATCTGTATAGACGAAATCTAGTAGACAACCTGCAAAAATAGCTATTGTTCCTTTTGGATTTTTTACATCTTGTTTTATTGTATGGAAAAAATCTCTTAAAGGTACTTGTGTAATTGCTGGGAAACTTCTACCTTTTGTCATACCAGATAAAAACATTGGTAGATGACGAATCATAGGTTCTCCCTTTGTAAACATTCCTTGTGCCACAGAAGCAATACGAAGCATAGAATGGAATAGTTTACGATCTGACACAGCATCTAATGCAAATTTCTTTAATGCATCTGGATGTTCTTTCATATTCTTTTCACGCAATTTCATAATCATATCAGAGATATGTAAGCCTCCACCACAAACATCATTACATCTTCCACATTGTAAACAGATATTTTGGATTTCAGCAGCTCTTTCTTCTGATACTAAAAAGTGAGTTAGCATAGTTCCAATTCCACCTGTGTAAACATTAGAACCATAGACATGTCCTCCTACCAAAGCAAATGCAGGACAAACATCTAAACAAGCTCCACATCTAATACAATTAAATATTTCACGAAAATCTGGTTCTGCTAAAATTTCTCTACGACCAGGATCATCTAAAATCACACAATAAAAATCTTTTTTACATTTTTCATCTTTTTCTTTGTCAGTTGTTACTTCACAAGCTCCAGTGTACATAGAAATATATGATGTAATTCTTTGAGCTGTTCCATTTCTAGGTAGTGCTTTAAAAATATAACGAGCATCAGACAAAGATTTTACAAATTTTTCAATTCCAAAAATATATAAATGAATTGGAGGTAAAGTTCCTACCATACGCCCATTTCCTTCATTTGTCATTGTAAATACAGTTCCTGTTTCTGCAACTGCTACATTTGCCCCAGAAACTCCCATATCTGCATGAGTAAATTTATCTCTCATCACTTTTCTAGCTGTTTTTACTTCTTCTGAAATAATTGGATTATTTTTTACTTTTGTATAATCAGTAAAAAGGTCAGCTACTTGTTCTTTGTTTAGATGTAATGCTGGCATAACCATATGCACAGGAGTATTTCCTTCCAAAGCAATTATAAATTCTCCAAGGTCTGTTTCTTGAACTAAAACTCCATCATCTCCAAGTACATGATTCATTTTAATTTCTTCAGAAGCCATAGACTTAGATTTTACAATTGTTTTTACTCCTTTTTCTTTTACCAGTTTACGAATCCAATCCATTGCATCTTCTGTACTTTTAGCATGATAAACATGTCCACCTCTTGCTTCACAATTAGTTGTGAATTCTGCTATCATTTCATCAATATGTTCTGCTGCATAAGATTTTACTTCTGCAATTTTTTCTCTTGTTTTTTCAAAATCAACTCCAGCATAAGATTTTTCTCTTCTAGCAGGGTAAGTTTTACAAAAATTTCCAAGTGTTCTTCCAAGTGTAGCATTTTCTAATGCAAAGTGTATCTCCTTTTTTAAATCTTCACTAGCCATCGTTCCTCCTATTATCCTTAACTTCTAAAATTTTTATTGTACCTATTCATCATCTACAATTACAATAGATACTTCAATTGGACCATGAACACCAACAGTTCCAACACATTCAATATCTGCTGTACGGCTTGGACCAGTTATGAAACCAACAAAGTTAGGAATTTTTTTCATTCCACTTAAAATATCAAACATATCATCATAAGTAGGAACAATAGTAGAACCTTTTACTACTCCTATATAGTATTCAGACATTGTAGCTACTATTCTTCCATCTACATCATCTTGCTCTTGTACTATTGTTCCAAGTTCTGCAATTCCATGTTGTGCTTCTGACAGTCCTCCCTTATCAGTTTCTGCATGAAGACGAATGTGATCTGTATGTACAGTAATTCCATTTTGTTGAAGAGAAGAAATAACTCCTGCTTCTTTTAACATAGGGGATTCAAATAAAGATACTGAATCAACATTATGTTCTTTAAACAATTCTGTAATTACCTTTCCAAGTTCTGCTTTTGGTGTACGCATACAATTTCCATTTACACTTTCCAAGTTTTTTTTGAAGCTCTCATACAAGTCATCTGTAATACTCTTCATTTTATCATCTCCTTTATATAGTTTAAAAACTAACTAATTAATTAAATGTTTAATTTCTTTCTATGTCAATTATAAAATAATAGTTTTTCACTGTCAATAAAAAAATCATATATATTATAATTATTTATCAGAAATGTTTAAAAAACCTTAGATATTGCTTATTATGTTAAAATATGATACAATTTTATTGATTTTTAAAAAGGAGAAAAATTATGGCTAGAATTATTATTTTTACAGGAAAAGGTGGAGTTGGTAAATCAAGTGTCGCAGCAGCACATGCATTATCTTCTGCAAAAATGGGTAAAAAAACTTTATTGGTCAGTGCTGATACAGCACACAATTTAGGAGACATTTTTAAAATACAAATTGGCTCAAAAATTACAAAAATTTCTGAAAATTTAGATGCTTTGGAGCTAGATTCGGATGTAGTGAAACGTGAAATTTTTCCAGAAGTAAAAAATACTATGTTAGATTTAATGGGAAAAAGTGGAATTGGAATTACTAATCTAAATGAAAATTTTTCTTTACCTGGTTTTGAAAATCTTTTTTCACTTTTAAAAATTAAAGAAATATATGAAACCAATCAATATGAACATATTTTAGTTGATTGTGCACCAACAGGGGAAACTCTTGCTCTCTTAAAACTTCCAGAGCTTCTTGCATGGTATATGGAAAAATTTTTTCCTATTGGGAAAAAAATAGTTCGTGTTCTTTCTCCTATTTCAAAATTAGCATACAAAGTTGTGCTTCCAAGTGCCAAAACTATGAATACAATAGAGCACATTCATAAAAAACTTTTAGAGCTTCAAGAACTTTTAAAAAATAATGAAATTTGTAGTGTTAGGTTGGTTTGCATTCCAGAAAAAATGATAGTGGAAGAAACAAAAAGAAATTTTATGTATCTAAACCTATACAGATATCAAGTTGATACTGTTTTTATTAATCGTATTATAACAGATGAAATAGAAAATACTTTTATGCAAAAATGGAAAAAAATCCAATCTAAATATATTAAAGAACTAGAAGAAGTTTTTTTTGATATCCCAGTTGTAAAAATTCCCTGGTATCCAAAAGAAATTGTTGGAGAAACTGGTTTGGAGTTACTTTGTAATACAATAGAAAAACTTCCAGACTTATTTTCTGTAAAAAAAGTTACTCAAAATGAAGAATATTTTCCTTGTAAAGATGGGTACCTATTAAAAATTCAACTTCCTTTTGTAAAAGAAGAAGAATTGAAAATTTATCATCATGAAATGGATATCAATATTAAAATAAATAATGTAAATCGTTGTATTCCTCTTCCAAATATTTTAAGAAAAAGTCATATTGTTGATACAAAATTGGAAAATGGAAATTTATATATTCATTTTCAAGTGGAAAAGAAAAAGGAGGAAAAGTCTTGAGAATTTTAATTTATACAGGGAAAGGTGGAGTTGGAAAGACAAGTATAGCAGCAGCAACAGCATTTTTTTTAGCAAATTCAGGAAAAAAGGTTATACTTATGAGTACAGATCAAGCTCATAGTTTAGGAGATGTTTTAGATAAGAAATTAAATGGAAAAATCTCTCAAGTATTTCAAAATTTAGATGTGGTAGAAATTGACACCATAGAAGAAAGTCAAAAAGTGTGGAGAAATTTACAGGATTATTTAAAGCAAATTATTTCTGCAAAGGCAAATGATGGAATAGAAATAGATGAAGCATTGTTATTTCCAGGGTTGGAGGAAATATTTTCCTTACTTAAAATTTTAGATATTTATGAAGCAAATGAATATGATGTTATGGTTGTAGATTGTGCACCAACAGGGCAATCTCTTTCAATGCTAACATATTCTGAAAAGTTAAATATGTTGGCAGATACTATCTTACCAATGGTACAAAGTATAAATTCTATTTTTGGTTCTTTTATCTCAAAAAAAACTTCTGTTCCTAAACCAAGAGATATAGTTTTTGAAGAATTTAAAAGTTTAGTAAAAAGATTAACAAAACTTTATGAGATTTTTCATAAACGAGATAGCACTAGTATTAGAATAGTTACTACTCCTGAGCAGATTGTCTTAGAAGAAGCACGCCGAAACTATACTTGGCTACAACTTTATAATTTTAATGTGGATGCTGTTTATATGAACAAACTATATCCAAAAGAAGCTATGGAAGGATATTTTGAGGACTGGAAGAATATACAAAAAGATAGTATTTATCTTGCAGAAGAAAGTTTTTCTGAGCAAAAACTTTTTAAGTTAGAATTACAAGCTGAGGAAATTCATGGGAAAGATTCTCTTGAAAAAATAGCACAGCTTCTTTATAAAACCATTAACCCAGCAGAAATTTTTTGTCAAGCAGAGTCTTTTAAAATAGAGGAAGTTAATGGAACTCGTGTACTTACTATTCATTTACCTTTTGCAAAAGAAGAAAATATCTCTGTTATAAAAGAAAAATATGATATTATAATTTCTTTATTAAATGAAACAAGACGTTTTCACTTACCTGATAAACTAAAAACAAGAAAGATTAGTGAATATTCCTATAAGAATGGTGAATTAAAAATTAATATGGATTATGAATAAAAATTTTTTTATTTTGAGCAAAAATTAAATAGATATAAATAAAATATATTGTACTATAATAGAAAAATATACAAAAAAATATAAAAAAAGTTTGAAATTAGTTAAAAAATATGTTAAATTTATATTAACAAAATATTCTGTAAACTCTTTATTGTTAGTATGAAGTAAAGAGTATTTACAAAATTTGTAAGCTAGTTATAAAAATTAAACTTGCTAAAGGAGGAAAAGATGGGAAATCATATTTACAACAAAGTAAGTGAAGATTTAGTGGAAAAATTTAAAAAAATTGTTCCAGGAAAGGTTTATACAAAAGATGAAATAAACAAAGATTTTTTTCATGATGAGATGCCTATTTATGGAGAAGGAGAACCAGAAGTTGTTATAGATGTAACAACAACAGAAGCAATTTCTGAAATTATGAAATTGTGTTATGAAAATAATATTCCAGTTACTCCAAGAGGAGCAGGAACAGGGTTGACAGGAGCAGCCGTAGCAGTAACTGGTGGAGTTATGTTAAATATGACAAAAATGAACAAAATTTTAGGTTATGACTATGAAAATTTTGTTGTTAAAGTAGAACCAGGAGTTTTGCTAAATGATTTAGCAGAAGATGCTTTGAAACAAGGATTATTGTATCCACCTGATCCAGGTGAAAAGTTTGCAACACTTGGAGGAAATGTTTCTACAAATGCTGGCGGAATGAGAGCAGTAAAATATGGAACTACAAGAGATTATGTTAGAGCTATGACTGTTGTACTTCCAACTGGTGAAATTATAAAATTAGGAGCAACAGTTTCTAAAACTAGTACAGGATATAGTTTATTAAACTTAATGATAGGTTCAGAAGGAACATTAGGAGTTATAACAGAATTAACTTTAAAATTAATTCCTGCTCCAAAAGAAACTATAAGTTTAATTATACCTTATGAAAATCTTGATGAATGTATAGCAACAGTTCCTAAATTCTTTATGAACCATTTACAACCTCAAGCATTAGAATTTATGGAAAGAGAAATAGTATTGGCTTCTGAAAGATATATTGGTAAGAGTGTATTCCCTCAAAAATTAGAAGGTGTGGATATAGGAGCTTATCTATTAGTTACTTTTGATGGAAATAATATGGAAGAATTGGAAGAAATTACTGAAAGAGCTTCTGAAGTAGTTTTAGAAGCAGGAGCATTGGATGTTTTAGTTGCAGATACTCCAGCTAAGAAAAAAGATGCTTGGGCAGCAAGAAGTAGTTTCTTAGAAGCTATTGAAGCTGAAACTAAATTATTAGATGAATGTGATGTTGTTGTTCCAGTTAATCAAATAGCTCCTTACTTACATTATGTAAATGAAACTGGTAAAAAATATGATTTTGCTGTAAAGAGTTTTGGACATGCAGGAGATGGAAATCTACATATTTATGCTTGTAGTAATGATATGGAAATGGGAGAATTTAAACGTCAAGTTGAAGAATTTTTGATGGACATATATAAAAAAGCATCAGAACTTGGTGGATTAATTTCAGGAGAACATGGAATAGGTTATGGAAAAATGCAATTCTTAGCTGACTTCTCAGGAGAAGTAAATATGAGACTTATGAGAGGAATAAAAGAAGTATTTGACCCTAAGATGATTTTAAATCCAAATAAAGTTTGTTATAAAGCATAATTATACATTAAAAATATAGGAGGTAATTATTATGGCATATTTAATTTCTGAAGAAGCTCAAGATTTATTGAAGGACGTAAAAAAATTCTGTGACAACGAAGTGAGAGAACAATGTAAGGAATATGATAAGAGTGGAGAATGGCCAAAAGAAATATATGACAAGGCTATTGAACAAGGTTATCAAGCACTTGAAGTTCCTGAAAAATATGGAGGACCAGGTTTAAAAAGAGTTGATATAGCAGCTTTAATTGAAGAAATGGCAATAGCTGATGCAGGTTTTGCAACTACTATTTCAGCAAGTGGTCTTGCAATGAAACCAGTTTTTATTTCAGGAAATGAAGAACAAAAACAAAGAATGTGTGATTTAGTTTTAGCTGGTGGTTTAGGAGCATTTTGTTTAACAGAACCTGGTGCTGGATCTGATGCTAGTGCTGGAAGAACAACAGCTGTTAAAGATGGAAATGAATATGTTTTAAATGGTAGAAAATGTTTTATCACTAATGGAGCAGTGGCATCTTTCTACTGTATTACTGCTATAACAGATAAAGAAAAAGGATTAAAAGGAATTTCAATGTTCTTTGTAGAAAAGGGAACAAAAGGACTTAGCACTGGAAACCATGAAGATAAAATGGGTATAAGAACATCTAACACTTGTGATGTAGTATTAGAAGATTGTAGAATACCTGCTAGTGCATTAGTTGGAAAAGAAGGAGAAGGATTTGCAATAGCAATGAAGACACTAGATCAAGCTAGATCTTGGATAGGTTGTATTGCAGTTGGAATAGCTCAAAGAGGTATACAAGAAGCTATAGCTTATGGTAAAGAAAGAATACAATTTGGAAAACCTATAATAAAAAATCAAGCATTACAATTTAAAATTGCAGATATGGAAATTAAAACAGAAACTGCAAGACAAATGGTAGCTCATGCTTTGACAAAAATGGATTTAGGATTACCTTATGGAAAAGAATCAGCTATTGCAAAATGTTATGCAGGGGATATTGCAATGCAAGTATCATCAGAAGCTATACAAATGTTTGGTGGATATGGATACAGTAGAGAATACCCAGTTGAAAAATTATTAAGAGATTCAAAGATATTCCAAATTTTTGAAGGAACTAATGAAATTCAAAGAATCGTAATTGCAAATAATGTAATTGGTCGTTAGGAGGAAAATTAATGGAAATATTAGTTTGTATAAAACAAGTTGCAGACGATTCTGTTGAAATATTTATGAATGAAAAAACAGGAAAACCTGCATTAGAAGGAGTTGAAAAAGTAGTAAATGCTTTTGACACTTATGCTTTGGAAATGGCAGTAAGATTAAAAGAAGCAAAAGGAGATACTACTGTAACTACTCTTTCATTAGGTGGAGAAGATGCTAAAAATAGTTTAAAAAACTGTTTAGCAGTTGGAGCAGATGAAGCATTCTATATTAAAGATGAAAATTATCAAGAAAAAGATGCTGTTATCATTGCTCAAGCTCTTTCTAATGGTATTAAAAAAATAGAAGAACAAAGAGGTAAAAAATTTGACATTATTTTCTGTGGAAAAGAAACTACTGATTTTGCAACTGGGCAAGTTGGAATTATGTTAGCAGATGAGCTAAATTATGGAGTGGTAACTAATTTAGTTGATATAGACACAGAAGGTGAAAAGGTTATTGCTAAAAAAGAAACAGAAACAGGTTATGAAAAAGTAGAACTTGCTTCTCCTTGTATAGTAACTGTAAATAAACCTAATTATGAACCTCGTTATCCAACAATTAAAAGTAAAATGGCAGCTAGAAAAAAGGCAATAGCTGAAATTTCTATTGAAGTAGCAAATGAAAGTGCAGTAAAAGAAGTTAAATTATTCTCACCTCCAAAAAGACAAGCTGGAGTAAAAATAAAAACTGGAACTGCTGAAGAATTAGTTGCACAAGCTATTCAAAAAATGTTGGAAGCAAAAGTATTTTAGGAGGTTATAACATGGGAAAAAATATAATGGTATATATAGAAACAGCTGATAACTCTCCTATCAATGTTTCTTTGGAGGCTTTAACTTTAGCAAAAAAGATTTCAAAAGAAAATAATGAACAAGTTATGGCAGTTTTAATTGGAGAAAATTTAGATGAAGCAGCAAAAAAATGCTTTGATTATGGAGCAGATGAAGTTTTATATGTAGAAGAAAATAAAAAGGAATTAGAAGCTGTTGGAAATGCTTTAACAGATATAAAAGAAAAGTATAATCCTTCTGTTATTTTCTTAGGATCTACAATAAATGGAAAAGATTTAGCAAATATAGTAGCAAGTAAAATGAAAACTCCTGCTTTTGTTGATGCTGTAAATGTAAAATATGAAAATGGAAAATATTTAATGACTCTTCCAATGTATAGTGGAAATATCTTAAAAGAAGTAACTTTTGAAGGAGACAAAACATTGGTTGTAGCAGTTCGTTCAGGAGCTTGCAAAAAAGAAGTTTGTGAAAATGCTAAATCAGGAGAAGTAAAAAAAGAAAAGGTAGCAGACAAAAATTTATTTACAAAAATAGCAGAAATAGTTCAAGAAATATCAGAAACAGTTAATTTGGAAGAAGCAGAAGTTATTGTTTCTGGTGGTAGAGGTATGGGAAGCAAAGAAAACTTTGAGCTAGTAAAACAATTAGCTGAAGTATGTGGTGGAGTTGTTGGAGCAACAAGACCTGCAACAGAAGATGAATGGATACCTCGTTCTCACCAAGTTGGACAATCTGGAAAAATTGTTGCACCAAAATTATATATTGCTTGTGGTATATCAGGAGCAACTCAACATGTATCTGGTATAATGGGTTCAAATTATATTGTGGCAATAAATAAAGATGAAGATGCACCTATTTTTGATGTTGCAGATGTTGGAATTGTAGGAAATGTTATGGATATAATTCCAATTATGATAGAAGAAATTAAAAAAATAAAATCTTAGAGATTATTCTATAATTAGGAGGCAAATTGTATGGGACAATGGATTATAATTTTAGCACTTGCTCTTGTAGGGCAATTTGTTAGTGACCTTATTTCTTTTCCCATTCCAAAAACAATTATTGCATCTATAATATTATTTTTGCTTTTGGAATTTAAAGTTGTAAAGGCAGATTATTTTAAAGAGGCTTTGGCAAGTTGTAAAAAACATTTAGCTTTTCTTTTTCTTCCTGTTGGAGTAGGAATTATGACACAGTTAAAATCTGAACCAGCTATGGTTTATGTAAAGGTATTAATTATTATGATAATTAGTACAATCTTGATTATGTTAGTTACAGGAGTATTAGCTGACATTATCATAGGTGCTCAAGAAAAAATATTAGGTGATAAAGATAAAAAGGAGGGTAAAAATGAGTGAAATAATACAAAAAATTCTTTTTAGCCCATTCTTTGGGATAGTATTATCTTTAATAGCTTATGAAATTGGAAAGTATTTCTTTTCAAAAACAAAATCTATATTTTGTAACCCTCTTTTAATAGGAATTATATTAACAATAGTATTTTTAATGGTTTTAAATATTCCATTTGAAGCTTATGATAAAGGTGGAAGTATTATTAAAATATTTATAAGTCCAGTTGAAAGTGTTATAATAGGAGTTGCTTTATATGAACAATTTCAAATTTTAAAAAGAAACTGGTTCCCTATTCTTGTTTCAACTGTTTTAGGAAGTACTTTTTCAATTATCATTTTATATATATTAGGAAAAGTTTTTGGACTTCCTGATGATATCTTCCATGCAACTTTACCAAAATCAGTAACAACAGCTATTGCACTTGATATTGCTTCAAAGAACGGTTGGCAAGAAGCTTTAATACCTATGATGACAGTATCAACAGGTATCATAGGTGCTGTTATTGCTCCAGTAGTTACTAAATTTATGAAATCTCGAGTAGCTAAAGGTTTAGCAATGGGAACAGCAAGCCATGCTGTTGGAACAGCAAAAGCAATAGAAATGGGAGAAGTAGAAGGAGCAATGAGTGGATTAGCTCTTAGCTTATCTGCAATTTCAACTTCGTTTATGATTCCACTTTTATTAAGTACAATTTTAAAATTATAAGTATTTATTAAAATAGTATTGATAAAAAGATTATAAAATCAGGGATATTAATATCCCTGATTTTTCTATAAAAATATTTGTAGCAAAAACTGTAAAGTGTTACAATAAACCTATTAAAAATATATTGAATTTTATAAAAACTATGCTATAATTAAATTAACAAAGCAGATATGTAAAGGATCTGGCAGTTGGCAGGCAACGGAAAAACCTGAAGACAGATTCATAGATGTACAGGCTATGACAGTTGGCAGGCAACGGAAAAACCTGAAGATAAAATAATTTTAAGGGTGTCTGTTTAAGATACCCTTTTTTTGGAGTTAAGAAATGGACAGTGGTAAAATTTTTAAGAAGTTAAGGTTAGCTCAGAAAGTTTATGATGAGAATTTTTTAAATAAGGAATTTTTATATATTTATGAGAATAAAAATGAAATTAAAAAATTCTCAATAACTTTTAAAAAACAAAATTTTTTACATTTAACAGGTATAAAGTATGATTCTAAAGATAATATGAATCCATTAGATTTTTATAGAGCAGTGAAAGAAAAGAGATTATCTTTATCTGAAAAAAATATTAATGATTTTACAAATATCAAATTAAAAGTATTTCCTAAATTAATAAATCTTTTACAAGAAAGTTCAGTTTTTTACAAGTTCTCTCCAGAAAAAGGAAATACAAATTGGTTATATATTGATTCTTTTATTACAGAAAATCAAAGAAAAGAAGAAACAATTATTCTTGGAATAACTGAAAAAGGAGAAAATACAAATAATTATGCTCCATCTTCCATATTAAGAGGGAGACCTGATGAAAAAGGTGATTATATTGGAAATGTTTTAATTATTGCTTGTAGAAATTTTAGCTTAAAAAAAGAAAAATATAAAGCAATATATAGGGTAACAGATGTTTCTAAAATTCCTGATGAATTAAAGAAAGATATTTTAGATTTAGAAAACTATAATTGTATTACAGGAAATCCAATAGGAAATATCAAATTTAAAAATTTTGAAAATAGATGGATAGCAAAGATTGATTTAGAAAGATATGGGATAGAAAAAAAAGAAATTGATATAGAAGGAACTCAGATAAGTGCAGGCTTTATAGAAGAAGAAAGAATTTATGCTGGAGTTATGATTTATTATAATATATCCGATTTAATAATTACTAAGGAGATAGCACAAAAATTTGTTCCAATAAAGCAGAAAGAACAAGAAAAAGTAATTGAAAAATCAAAAAATAAAAGAATAGAAATAGGAGATTAATTAAAAAAGAAGTTATTTTTATTGTACTGAACTCAAAAAGTTAGACAAATTTAATTTAACTCATCAACAAGGATTGACTTTTGTAAGAAGAAAGAGTTAGTCCTTTTTAGTTTATTAAATAAAGTATATTAAAAATAAAGAAAATATCTATAAATATACTATTTTAATCTAAAAAAATACTAAAAATTTTATATTTTTGAGAAATAAAAGCATAGTAGTGTAGCATATAAAAATGAATGTTAGATGAATATTTATAATGACATGGTGTAAAAAAAATGATATAATGAAGACAATTATATAAATTATATATATATACATGTAATAAGTGATATAAAAAAGGGAGGTTGAATCTATGAAAAAAATTATTTTAACATTGTTTGGTTTATTATCTATTGGAATATTTGCAAATGATGAGATTATTTCAGCGTTAAAAGGACTTAATGCTGAGTATGAAGATTTAGTAAAAGAAGAAGAAGCTAGATTTCAAAAGGAAAAAGAACTTTCTGAAAGGGCAGCAGCTCAAAATGTTAAATTAGCTGAATTAAAAGCAAACATTGAAGAAAATTTGTTAGCAGCTCCAGAAGAAAGAAAAACAAAATTTTTTAAAGATACTTTTGATGGTTTAGTAAAAGATTATTCAAAATATTTAAGTCAAATAAATGAAAAAATAGCTGAAAATACTGAAATAGTAAGTAATTTTGAAAAAATTCAAAAAATAAGATAGTGAGGGGGAAAAATGAAAATAAAAGAAATATTGTTAATTTCTTTAAGTGTAGTATCCTTAATTGCATGTAGTAATAACAAAATAAATAATGAAGATAGAGATGCTATGCAGATATTAGAAGAAAAAAGAGAATATTATGAAGAATTAGATAAAAAGAAAGCAAAAGAAGCAAAAGGCTATCAAGTAGAAATGACAGCAGAAGAAGTTGAAACAGAAAAAGAAAAATTAGCTAATATGACAGAGGATGAAAAGCTTAAATATAAAGTAGATAAAGCAAAAGAAAAAATAGATAATATGTTAGATATAGCTAAAAAAGCAAGACAAGAAGAGATAGATGTTGAAGAAACAAAAAATCAAGTTGAAGAAGCTTTAAAAAATATTACAGAAGAAAAATAAAGGGAGGGGAAAATTTTGAAAAAGATATTATTACTATCATTATCTTTATTAATACTTGCTTGTACTAATATGGATACAAGTACAGATGAAAGTAAAGAAGCACAAATATCAAGACTTTTAAAAGAAGCTGATAAGAAAAAAGAAGAAACAGTAGAAGTAGAAAAAACTGTTGTAACTGATAATGGAGAGGAAGTTACAGAGGGAGAAGTTGCTGTTCAAAACAAGAAATCACATAAAGGAATGACAAGAGGGGAAATAATGGAATATGAAATGACAAGAGTTTCAGATGAAATGAATGCCCTACAAGCAGATGTACAACAATATCAAGAAAAGAAAGCACAACTAAAAGCATACCAAGAAAAATTACAAAAATTAGAAGAATTAAATAATGCAGGAATAAAATAAGAGGGGGAAAATATGAAAGACTATAATAAAGTAGAAAGTTGTCTAAAAAGTTTTTTAAAGAATAATAAAAGACTAAGCTACTCTATGGCACTATTAATATCATTTTTAATTAATGGTGGTTTTTCTTATGCAGATGAAGCAATACAAGTGCCATTAAGAACAGAAATAAAGACAAGAATAGAAAAAGAACAAGAAAATATATCTCAAATGCTAAAAGAAGCAGATGAAAGCATGAAAGATATAGAATTAAAAATAAAGAAATTGACACAAAGAGGAGAATTTTGGGTAAAACCATTAGAAAAATCATATCAAGGATTTATCTTTACTAATTGGGGAAATTATAGCAAAAATAAGAACAAAACTGAAAGTAACTTTAATGGACCTGAATATTCTGCTTCTTATGGAAAAAATATGGGATATGGACAATTTTCTAATGGGAAATATTATGGAGAATATGGAATAGTTAAAAATCCATTGGAATTTGTTGATAAAATAGATTTTGGAGCAAATATTACACCAAAGGCAGTAACTGAAAAAACAATAGTTGAAAAAACAGTAACACAAAAAATAATAGAAGCACCAAGGGTAACACCACCAACTGTTACAATAGCTACAATTACACCACCAACAGTTTCAACACCAGATATTGGAACTATGTCAGAACCAGGGGCAGTAACAGTAAATGTAACAGCACCAGGGACACCACCAACATTGTCCCCTATAACAGTTACGCCAGTAACAGCATTAAATATAAGTCCTGCTCCACCAACAGTAGGAGATGCACCAACGGTAACTGCACCAACAGTGGAAGCACCTGCTACACCAGCTGGGTTTACACCAAGATTGATTACACCTCCTGAAGCACCAGAAGATATAATTGTAACACCACCTGGAGAGGTTCAAGCAGATTTAACTGGATCAGGAGCTAATCCAGAGATTGAGTATTGGTGGTGGAATGGAAATAGAGGGGCTATTTCTCAAGTAACATTAAAAAAAGGAACATTTAATATTAAGCCTGGAAATACAATCAATGTAAATGGTTATCAAGCTCAAGCCTACCCAGGAACTGCTCCAGGAGGAACTCCTCCATCAGATGGAGATCAAACAGTAGTTCAAGAATTTTTCCATACCCTATTGAATGTTCCTTATTCAGAATATAGTAAAGATGTGGTTATTAATAATAATAGGGCAGGATTTACTTTAATTAATCTAGAAACACAAGGAATAGTTACAGGAGATCTTACTAATAGAGAATCAGATGGTTATATTACATCAGCTAAAAAAACAACTTTAAAAGGATATCAAACATATTCTGGAATTAAGGGACAAGATAATACTGAGTTACTTTTTATAAATAAGGGAACTGTAAATTTAAATGCAGATAATACAACTTATTTATTTACAACTTCTCATACAAGTGGAAATTTGAGAACAAATTATATAGATAATGAAGGAACTATTTCTGCTAAAGGTGAAAATTCTATTATTATTAAGCACAGTCCAGATACATCTCAAGCAAAAGCTTGGATTTATTCAAATACTGGAACAATGAAAGCAGAAGGAAAGGGTTCTATAGTTTATGGAGCTGCTTATCTGAACTTGCAACATGGAAGAGCTGCTTTTATAAATGATGGAACTATTGAAGTTACTGGAAAAAATGCAATAGGAGTTATTTTTCCAGGAGATAATAAAAATAGTACTCTGATGAACGGACATTTAGTTTGGCTAAAAAAACCTATTTCACTAAGAGGTGAAGGGTCAATGGGGTTTGTAGCACAAAATACTAATATCTCCAATGTAAAGAATTTAGTTAAATTTAATATAGATGCAACGAAAGCTATTGGAATTCTTCAAGATGTTGAAACTAATGGAACAGCTAAAACAGCTGGAAAAATAGAAATTGGAGGAAATTCTTCTGGAAGTATGGGAATTTATGCAAAACAAGGGACATTGGAATTAATAGCACCTCATGCTAATTCAGGAGAAACAGAAAGTAGTATAGAATTAAAAGATGGAAAAAACAATATAGGGATTTATGCAAAGGGAACAAGTACTGTAAATTTTGATGGGATTGCAAAAATTACAGGTGGAGAAGGACAAAAAATTGCTTTGGCAACTGAAGGAAGTACTATTAATTTAAAAAAGACAGTAACAGCTGGAGATAAGGCTACAAATAATTTTGTAAAAGATGCGGTTCCTTTATATTCAACAGGGGCAGGTTCAAAAATAGATGTAGTAGCACCAGATTCTCTTAGATTCTATTTAAGTGGAAATTCAACAGGAGCTTATGCAAAAGATAAAGGTACAATAAATATGGATAGAACAGCTTTACCAAGTGAATCAGATGGTCCTAGTATTTATGTAAAAGGTATAAATAATAAAGGAATAGGATTATTTGCTAAAAATGGTGGAGTTATTAATGCAAAAAATCATCATATAAAAATTGAAGATGGAAGTGTAGCATTATCCTCTATTGGTAAAGATGGAACAAATAAGTCAAAAATAGATTTTACAGGAGGTAAAATAGACTATAAAGGAAATGGTTATGCTGTATATGCAAAAGATGGAGGGACTATTGATTTAACAAATGGAGAAATAATACTACGTGGTAAATCAACAGCAATGGAATTAGATACAACAGCTACTAATCCAGTAACTTTAACAAATGCTAAAATAACAGTTAAGTCTAATGATGTAATTGTATATAATTTAACAAATATAACTGCACCTATGAATATATCAGCTTTAAGAACAACAATAAGTGGACTAACTTCAGGTGCTACAGTTCAAGCTGGAATAGAAAATGGAATAACTTTTAATAAGTATAAGATTGCAGCAGTAGATGGAGGAACATTAAATATCAATGTTGCTGTTGATAAAGCAGGAGATGCAGATACAACAGATGGAGGATATTTCTTTAAGAGATTCTTAGGACAACGTTTAAAGATTAATGTAAATGAAAATGTAACAGCAAATTTAACAACAGCACAAGCTAATGATGACTATAATGGACAAGTAGTTGGAATTGAAGCAAATTCTAGTAAAAGAGCAACTTCTAATTCAGAAACACAAGTTAATATAGCAACTGGTAAGAAAATTGAAGCTGCAAGAACAGATGGAACAGACAAAGGAGCAACAGGGGTATTTATTAACTACGGACAATTAGAAAATAAAGGAACCATCTCTGTTGAAAAGGATGCAACAGCAAATAGTGGAGCAGTAGGAGTATATGCAGTAAATGGTTCAGATGTTAAAAATGAAGGTAATATTAATGTTGGAGGAAAACAATCAGTTGGTATTTTAGCATTAGCATATAGAGAAAATCCAGATAATGGGGTTTCTTTAGGAGCAGAATTTGGTACAGGTGCAACAAATCAAGGAAAAATTAATGTTACTAATACTTCAAATATAACAATGTCTGATGATGATGCTATTGGTATCTATGCTAAAAATAATAATACATCTGCTGCAAATAATGATTATAAAGTAACAAATACAGGAACTATTGAAGTAAAAAAATCAGTTTCTAAAACAGCAATAGGTATTTATGCAGATAAATCAACAGTATTACCTAAAGATGGAACAATAAAAATAGGAGAAAAAACAGTAGGAATTTATGCTAAAAATTCCATTGTTGGAGTTGCTGGGGATAATTTAGGAAATATAGATTTTAATGGAGCAAATGGAGTAGGAATTTATTTAAAAGATAATTCTACTTTACTTGGAAATAAAGTTACTTTAAAACAAACAGCAACAGGAACATTGGCTGGAAAAGTAGGAATACTTGCTGATACTGTAACTAATAAAACTCTTAATACAGAAGTAGTCGCTGACACAGGAGTAAATAATGTAATAGCATATTACTCAAAAAATAATGGAACATTAACTGTTCGAGCTGATATATCATTAAATGAAAATAGTACAGGTATTACTGGGGCAGATAGTGAAAATTTAGTATATAGTGGAAGCAAAACAATGAAGTTAGGGCAAAAATCAACAGGAATATTTGGGCAAAAAAATATAGATTTTAGGAATGGTTCAAATATAGAATTAAATGGTAATAGTTCTGTTGGAGTTTTTGCAAAAGGTACATCAGGGGTAATTAACTCTAATGGAAATATTAAATTTACAAAAGAAAATTCTATTGGTTTATATGGAGCAAATGGGACAACTGTAAATGATAATACAGCTTCAATGGACTTTACTAATGCAAATGCTAAAAATAATATAGGGACATATTTAGCAGGAGCTAAATGGGTAGATAGTAGAACAACAGCTTATACATTTAACTCAGATCATAGTAAAAATAATATATATTTATTTGCACAAGGAAGCAGGAATAATGGAACAGATATAGGAAGTACTGCAACTTTAAAGAATGAATTTAAAGTTAATCCAAGTGGAAGTGCTAGCTCAACAGCTAAAACTATAGGTATGTACTTTAATACAGCTGTAAAAGGTGAATCAACTTTTGTAGATAATACTTTGGATATGACTAATGCAAATGCTAAGATTTCTGTAACTAATAGTGGTATAGGAATTTATACAAAGAATACTACTGGAAGTGGTAAAAATAATATAATAAATAAAATAAAAGTTTCTTCTACTGGAGCTGGAAGTGTTGGAGTATTTACTGATGGTGATTTAAAACTTAGTGGAACTAATGGGTTAATTGAAGCTAAAAGTAATGGGATAGGACTTTATGGAAATAGTGGAAAAGTTACTGTTGAAAATGAACATAAAGTTGAAGTTACTTCTGCTGGAACAGGTATGTACATGACAAATGGTAGCCATTTAAGTGGAGGAACATTAGAGCTTGAAAATAAAACAACTGGAACAACAGCAGCAGGAATATACTATACAAAGGGTACAAGTAGTGATGAAGTTACTCATAATACAAAATTAAAGATAGATCATGGAAGTGATTTACTTGCCTTATATGTTGATGGAGGAATAAAGTTAAATAATATTGAAACTATAAAAATTGGTGATGGTACAAATAATGTAGGAGCATTTGTAACTGGAGGTTCTATATTTAAAAATAAAGGAAGTATCACTTTAACAGATTCTATTAAAAATGCTATAGGTGTATATGTAGAAGATGGTCAAGCGGCAAATGAATCTGGGAAAAATATAGGAGTCTATGATTATAACACATCAGGTAGTGGTACTCCATCTATAGGAATGATTGCAAAAGCTGCTAGTGGAAAAACAGCAAAAGTTATAAATCTGGGAAATATTGTAGCTGATGGTGAGGCTATTGGGATGGATATTGAAAATGATTCAATAGGAGAAAACTCAGGAAATATAACTGCAAAAAATAGGGAAGTTTCTGGAGTTGAATTCAAATCAATAGGAGCATATATAAATGGAGCTAATGCTAAATTTACAAATAGTGGAACAATATCTGCTGATAATATAGGACTTGCTCTTAAAGATACAACTGCTAATAAGATTTTAAATTCAGGTACTTTAAAATTAACAAAGACTGGAGCAGTTGGAGTATATGCAAATAATTCTATTGTAGATTTTAATATTGCACCAACAGTGGAATCAACAGTAGATAAAACAGTTGCTTTATATGCAACAGGAAATACTAAAATTGCTGGACAAATAACAACAGCAGCTGGAAAATCTCATGTTGGAGTATATGCAGAAGGAAATGCAGAGTTCCAATCAGGTTCAAAAGTGACAGTTGGTGATGGTATTGAACATTTAGGTACAACATATTATGGAATAGGTATTTACACAAAATCTGGATATAATAAAGCAGCTAATGTTAATCTTAAATTAAATGGTTCAAAGACCATTGGTTTCTATCTTGGAGCAACAGGAAGTACTGGTTCAACAGTAACTCATACTGGAACTATTGATGTTGGAAGTGGAATAGGAACATTTATTCCTAAATATTCAAAATTTGTTGCTCAAAATACTACTTTTAATGTAGGAAATGAAGGAACAGCAGTTTACTTAAAAGGTGGAGAGGCTGATTTAGGGTCAACAGGAACTGCAAATATTAATTTCACTGGTTCTGGTAGAGCGGTATACCAAGATGGAGGAACTTTAACAACAGGTGCAGGATTACATATCACTGGAACAGGAAGTTTCTTAACACTTAAAAATGCTAATTCAATTATTAATTCTATTGTGAATGTGGGAGAAAATGGGATAGGTATTAATGGTATCTATGATTCTAATGCACAAGATTACACACTTAAATTAGATAGTCCTACTGGACATATAAAATTAAGTGGAAATAAAGCAACAGGAATAGCAGCAGTAGCCAAAAATACAGTAGCTTCAAAGAAAGTGGATATAATAAATAAAGGAACTATTGAAACTATTTCAGGAGAGAAAACTACTGGAATCTATGGAAAAGGTGCAAATATAGAAAATGCAACAGGAGCAAAAATAAATATAGGAGCAAAAGGTGTAGGAATATATACAACTAATTATTATGATAATTCAACATTATCTTTAACAAATACTACATTAAAAAATAATGGTGAAATTAATTTAACTGGTGACGAAGCAACAGGAATAGTAGCAGTTAAAGCACATACTACTCAAGATTTTATTGGTGGAAAAATTACTGGTACAAAAGATAAATTAGTTGGAATGTTCTTTGATAATAGTGCTGCTCAAACAAAAGTAAAAGATTTTAATATTTCTTTAGGGACTAATGCAAAAGGATTAATTTTTAAAGATGGTCAAGATTTTACAATAACATCAAGTTCTACTAATAAGGTAACAATAGGAAATACGACTAATGTTGCTAGTCGTGGAATAGGAATTTCTGCCTTAGGAGTAAATGGAACTGTTTCTAATACAGAAGTTAAAGTTGGTAAAAATTCTTTAGGACTATATGCAAAAGATAAAAAATTAACATTTGACTTAGCTACTGGAAAATTAGAATCATCAGATGCAAGTAGAAGTTCAATTTTAGCTTATGCTGATGGAAATAATTCAGAAGTTGCTCTAAATGGTGGAGGAACTTTAAAGGTAGGAGCAAATGGAATTGCTTTAGGAACTAAGGGTGGAAAAGTAAGTGCCAATGCTACAACTACTGTTGAAGTAGATGGAGTAAAAGGATTAGGAGCATATGTAGAAAATGGTGGAAGCATAGATAATAACTTTGATATTAAAGTTAAGAGTGCTGAAGGTATTGGAATGTATGCAAAAGGAGGAGCTTTAGCATCTGTTGCAAAAGTTAGTGAATTAAAAGGAAATAAATCAATAGGTTATGTTTTTGAAAATATAACAAATGCTATTAATATGCCAAATTCAGTTCAATTAACTGACACCAATGCAACTGGACAAGTTGGGGTTGCAGTAAAAGGAACAGGAGCAGGATTAACAGTGGCAGGAGTTTCTGTTGTTGGAAGTAAGAACATTGGAATATATAATGAAACAACAGGAGCAGTTACAAATAATGGAGCACTTAATGTTGCAGATTCAACAGGAGATTCTTCAATAGGAATTTATTCACAAGGAGGAACTGTAACAAGTACAGGTAATGCTACAATAGGTAAAAATTCTATTGCTATTTATGGAAAAAATACAGCTGCTACATTAAATGGAAATCTAAATATAGGAGAAAAAGGTGTTGGATTATATGTTGATAATACTGCAACAAGTAAAGGAGATACAGCTGTAAATGGAAATATTACAGTAGGAGCAAATGGAGCAATAGGAATACAAACTACTAACTCTAAGGTTAACTTAACAGGAGATTTAAGTGTAGCTTCTGGAGATAGTAAAGGTATATTCTCAATGGGTGCTGGAAATGTTGAAACTACTGGTAATATAAATGTTGGAAATAATTCAGTTGGTATCTACAAAAATGGCAGTGGAGAAATAAAAACAGCTCTTGGCTCTATTGGAAAAACTTTAACAGTAGCAGATAGTGGATATGGAGTATTCTCAAAAGGTGCAAAACTAATTAATAATATGAATGTTACAGTTGGTGTTGATGCAATAGGAGCTTATGTAGATGGTAATGATTTAACTTCAACAGGAACAGTTACAGTAGCAGATAAAGGAGTAGGTTTACTTGTTAAAGGATCAGGAAAAACTTTAACTTCAACAGGAAATATTACAGTTGGTTCTAATAATTCAGTAGGACTTTATGCAGGAGATAATGCAAATATTGCTCAATCTGGAAATATCACAGTAGCTAATAATAATGGAATAGGAGTTTATTCAAAAGGTAGTGGAAATATATCAACAGTAGGAGCTATGACAGTAGGTAAAGATTCAATAGGAGTTTACAAAGATGGTAAAGGAACTATGAATATAAATGCAAGCTCACCTATTCAAACAATGACTATTGCTGAAAAAGGTTATGGACTTTACTATAAAGGAAATTCAAGAGCTGATAGTATAATTAATAGTAATATGAATATGACTCTTGGAAAAGAAGCAGTAGGAATCTATGCTAAAAATACAACTGTTAATCATACAGGAGATATCACAGTAGGAGAAACAACTATAGGTTCAAGTGGATTTACTACACCTAGTGACAATAAAAACTCTATTGGAATATTTGGTGATAATTCAAATATTAACTTTAAAGGAAATATGTTAGTTGATAAACCATTATCAGTAGGTATCTATGGGGCAAATGGAGGAAGTATAACAGTTAAATCTGGTTCAACAATAACTGTCAAAAATGGAGCAACTGGTATAATGACAGGTTCAAAAGTTGAAAATATAACACTAGAAAGTGGTTCAACTTTAAATGTTGATGGAAAAGTGGATACAAGTGTTTATACTAATGCAACAAAGAGCAATGTATCATTTGGAATTGCAGCATATAGTGGATTAATTGATAACCAAGGTACAATTAATGTAACAAATGGAGCAATAGGAATATATCTTGCTGGTACAGCTTCATTGAAAAATGGAGCAACAGGAACAATAAATATTGATGCTACTTCAAAATCAACAGCTAAACCAGATACAAAAGCAAGTGCTGAACTTGGAGGAATAAAAGTAACTGATAAAGGTGTAGTTACAATAAATAATAAAGTAATAAATGGAGGAACTCTTAATGTTAAGGGTGCTTTAAATATGGAAGGGCTAGGATTAGATGTAAGCACAGGAAAGACAGTGGTTGATGCTAAATCTATTTCAGGAGTTGCAGAAGTATTACCTAGTTTCTCAAGAGGTAACTCAGAACAAAAAGTTACTATTAAAGATGTATTCAGAACAGGAGTGGTTGGAGCATTCTCAGGAGATGTTAAATCTAAATCTGTATCTTGGATAGCAAAAATATCTAAAGAACCAGGTTCATCTACAACAACAAGTGATATAACTATGGTAAGAATACCTTATAATAGTTTAATATCTGGTGAAAGATATAAGAACTTAGCTAGTGGATTAGAAGATATTAGATCAAAGATTGGAAAAGATTCATCATCACCAATATTTAAGTCATTAGATAATATAAGTTCACATAGAGATTTTGCAAGAGCAGTAGCAAATATTCGTGGAGATGTTTATTCTAATATTCAAGAAAGAATGAAAACAGTAGAAAATTCTTTTGATAAATCATATAATGAACTTCTATCATCATATAATAAAACTAGAAATGTAGATAAATTTAGTGTTATATATACAGGTGGAGAACATAAGGATAGTACATTAGGAGTTTCAGGATATGAGTATAAATCAACTGGTGTATTGTACTTAAATGATAGAGAAGCATTTACATATGGTGGAAAATATGGATGGTCAGCTGGTATAGTAGGAAGTAATTTTGAATTTAAAGGAGATACTAATAAAGGTTCTAAGGAAAGAGTAATATCAGGAAAATTAGGATTACATTATCAAGCTCCATTAAATAAAGATGATGACAATGCTAGATTAAGATGGTTAACAAGAGGAGAAATAACAGTAAATAATCATAGAACTAAGAGATATAGTCAAGTAGGAGCAGATACTTATCAAAATAAAGCAAGCTTCTATTCAACAGAATTATCTTGGAAAAATATAATTTCTTATGACTATGATATTAATACAAATTGGACAGTAAAACCATATACTGGTATTGATATTTCTTATGGTCATATCTTCAATATAAAAGAAAAGAATGAAGGTTTACCATTAGAAGTAAAAGGTAAAGATTACTTTGTAATAACTCCAAATGTTGGTGTTGAAACAAAATATGTATTGCCATTAGGAGCAGTACATCAAGCATTTGCAAAAGTAGATACAGAATTTAGCTATGATGTAACAAAACTATATCATGGAGTAAATCATGCTAAAATGAGAAATGCTTCAACTGGATATTATGATTTATCTAAACCAGAAAGAAGAAGAGCAAGAGTAGCAGTAGGAGCTGAATTAGGTTTAGAAAAAGAAAATGCATATGGAATAACATTTAGAGCTGAATATCAAGGTTACAAGAAATCTCAATTAAATTACGGAGTAAGATTAAATTATAAGTTCTAAAAATTAGATTAATACCCCTTTTTAAAGTTAAAAATACTAGATGCAGAAATGTGTCTAGTATTTTTTATGTAATAAAAAAAAACACCATTATCTTATGGTTAAGTCAAGGAGTTAATCTTAACATAAGATAACGGTGTAACTAATAAAATTATAAATTATTTATTTCTTTTGTAAAATAACAAGCTACTTCATGCTTTTTCTCAATATCTTCTAAAATAGGTTTATGTCCTTTACATTTATCTTTTACAAATTTACAACGTCCTTGAAATACACAACCATTAGGCAAGTTAATAGGGCTAGGTACATCTCCTTCAATACTAGTTATCTTTTTAGAAAAATCCATATTGATAGAAAATAATGAACTTAAAAGAGCTTTTGTATATGGGTGATAAGCACTATCCTTTAATTTTTCCCCTGGCAAAACTTCTAAAACATTACCTAAATACATAACTGCAATTTCATGAGCAAAAGACTGGACAAGTGCAATATCATGACAAATAAAAACTATACATAAATCTCTTTCTTTTTGTAATTTAACTAAAAGCTCAATTATATTTTTTTGTATAGAAACATCAAGAGCAGATGTAGCTTCATCACAGACTAAAACTTCTGGTTCCAATGATAAAGCTCTTGCTATACCAATCCTTTGTTTTTGTCCTCCACTCATATTATGAGGATATTTATGAATAAAATCAGCAGGTAGGTCAACCATTTCAAGAAGTTCAATAGCCTTTTTTTCTTTATCTTCTTTTTTTAGCCTGTCATAGTTAATAAGAGGTTCAGTTAAGATATCTACTACTTTCATTCTAGGGTTAAAAGAAGCCCCGGGGTCTTGATATACCATTTGTATATGTTGTCTACTTTCCCAAATTTCATCTTTTGAAAATTTACTAATATCTTTACCCTTATAAAAAATTTCCCCACTTGAAATTTTTTCTAAATTCATAAGCATTCTTAAAAAAGTAGATTTTCCACAACCAGATTCTCCAACAATTCCCAATGTTTTACCTTTATACATAGATAAATTTATATTATCACAGGCAGTTAAAATATCATTTTTAGAAACTTTAAACTGCTTTGTTACATTTCTAGCTTCTAGTATTAATTCATTATTCTTAGACAAATCTCTCACCATCCATTTCAGGAATTGCTTTAAGCAATTTTTTTGTATAATCACTCTTAGGGTTATTTATAATTTCTTCTCTTGTACCATTATCTACAACTACACCATTTTTCATAACTATAATTTTATCTGCCATATATGCAGCAACTCCCATATTATGAGTAACTATAATTATACCAGTATGAAATTCCTCTCTTATTTCCATCATTTGTTTTACAATTTGAGCTTGAGTAGTAACATCTAAGGCGGATGTAGGCTCATCTGCTAAAATAAGTTCTGGCTCAAATGTAAGAGCCATAGCAATCCCAACTCTCTGTTTCATACCACCAGAGAGTTCGTAAGGGTAGCTGTTCATAATATTTTTAACTTCTGGCAAACGAACTTTTTCTAACATAAAAAGAGCTTTTTTCTCTGCCTCAGCTTTATTTAAATTAGTATGAGCATTTATATATTCAATATATTGAGAGCCTATTTTTCTAATAGGGTTTAATGTAGCACCACAATCTTGAGAAATCATTGAAATAACTGTTCCTCTTAATTCTCTCCACTCATTATTTGAAAGATTTAACAGTGATTTTCCATTGAAAATTATATCCCCAGAAACAACTTTTCCCTGTCCTAGAAGTCCACCTATTATTGAACGAAGAACAGTGGATTTACCACTTCCAGATTCTCCAACAATGCTTATAATTTCACCCTTTTCCATAGTTAAAGAAAAATTTTCAACAACAGCATCTTTTTCTCCATATTGTATCGTTAAATCTTTAATTTCTAACATTTTTTCTCCTTCTATTCAGCAACTGTAACATCTTTTGTTAACCAATAGTAATCCATTGGGAACATTTTTAGATTTTGCACTTTTTTATTAGAGAATAAGAAAGTAGTTTCATATCCAAAGAATACTGTTGCAGCATCATTCATTATCAATTGTTGAATTTCTATTGCTAATTCTTTTCTTTTTTCTGGATTAAATTCTGCATTTAATTTATCTAGTAATTCATCAACTTTTGCATTCTTATATCCTGCTTGGTTAGATGCAGATTCACTATCCCAGTTTTCATATAGATATTTTTCAGGGTCTCCTGTGTTAGCAGCAAGTACATTCCAAATTAATAAATCAAAGTTACCAGAATCTCTCATATCTAAAAGAGTTTCATAGCTAACAGTTTTTAAAGTAACTTTAATACCAACATCTTTTAAATTAGCTTGAGCAGCTTGAGCATAAACTTTTAATTCTTCTCTACTTGTGTAGATTACAAAGTTTAAATCAAGTTTAGAACCATCTGGTTTTTCAACAAATCCATCACCATCTACATCTTTATATCCAGCTTTTGCTAATATTTCTTTTGCACTTTCAGGATTATAAGCATTTTCATCAACAAGTTTATCAAAACCAAAATCTAATGTAGGAGGAATAGGTGCTTTTCCAGGAGTGGCTGCTCCACCTAATAAATCTTCACAATATGCTTTTTTATTTAAAGCTCTAAGTAGTGCTTGACGGAGTGCAATATCTTTTAAAACTCCATGTTGGTTCATAAAAGCATAAGTAGATCTAAGTGATTTTAATTCTTGGATATTTATATCATCTTGACCTTCAAAGTCAGCCTTGTTTTCAATCTTTAAATTGTAAGCAGCTCCAATTTCACCACTTTTTAAAGATAAAGCACGAGTACTTTGATCATTGATACATTTAAAAGTAACTTTTGCAAGACCAGGTTTTCCACCCCAATAATTTTCATTTCTTTCAACTACTGCATATTCAGTAGGTACAAATTCTTTAAATACATAAGGACCTGTACAAATAGGAGCATTTGTTGTATATTCTTCAACATTATCAGAAGTATCTATTATTAGAAATAGAGGGTCTGCTAAACATTGAGGTAAAATAGCAACTGGTTTTTCAGTAGTTATTTTTAAAGTTTGACCATCAGCAACTATTGAAGTAGGTTTGAAAAATCCTTCTGCTCTTTTACTCTTTTTAAACGTTCTTTCAAAAGAAGATTTTACTGCCTCAGCTGTTAAAGGATTACCATTAGAGAATTTAACTCCATCTCTGATTTTAAATTCCCAAGTTAGTTTATCATCACTAACTTTCCATTCTTCTGCAAGTGATGGTTCTAATTGTCCATTTTCATCAAAACGAACTAAGTTTTCTCCAACACCATAACGAGTTATAACCCAACTAAAATATTGTTCAGTAGGTTCAAGAGTATCTGCAAAACTTGTAACACCTACAACAAGTTCACCATTAGCATTTGTTGTCCCTGTTGCAGAAGTTTCTTCTTTTTTATCTCCTCCACAAGCTACCAAAGTAAACATCATTAAAATTGCCATTAGAAAAGCAAAACTTTTCTTTGTAAAAATTTTCATTGATTACCACCTTTCTAAAATTTATTATATAATTATTAAGGCTATTGCAAATTAATCTATTAAAATGTAAGTAAAAAATAGGTGAAATTACATTCTAAATTTTAGTTTAAAAATTGAAGCAAATGAGCCGAGCAAA
>OGGR01000254.1_pt1 | contig 42182 bp, 45 predicted proteins | sample 1571321 | NCBI WGS metagenome assembly OGGR01 (sample SAMEA2582048, study PRJEB24529) | metagenome | biome: Human gut stool | place: China | collected 2011 | reverse complement strand
CCTCTGATGTACCAGTTGTCACGCCAGTGGCACAGCTGGGTAGTCACGTTTGGAATAGATAATCGCTGAAAGCATCTAAGCGAGAAACTAACTTCAAGATAAGTATTCTTTAAGATACCTTTGAGACTAGGAGGTTGATAGGTTGGAGGTGTAAGTACAGCAATGTATTTAGCTGACCAATACTAATTATCAAAGTTTTAATCTAAAATCTACTATATAGTTTCAAGTGTTCAGACTTGCACATAAAGATATTATGTGATAAAATACATATGCTTGGTGAGTATAGCTATGGGGGTACACCTAGTTACATTCCGAACCTAGAAGTTAAGCCCATATACGCTGATGGTACTTGGCTGGAAGCGGCCTGGGAGAGTATGGATTTGCCAAGCAAAATTATTAAGAGGGAAGCTAGTGCTTCTCTCTCTTTTTCTATTTGTTAAAATGATATCTATTTTCTATAAAAATTATTGAATAAAATTAAAATATATGTTAGTATAATAAGCATAAGAAAAATAAATTAAATAATAAAAACTAGTTACAAGGGAGTTAATAAATTGACTGAGAAAAGGATGTGAGCCTTGACCTTTTGACCTGATTTGGATAATGCCAACGTAGGAAGTAAAAGAGTTTATTTTAAATTGTAAGCATATACAAATTGGGTATATGCTTTTTTATTTGTTCTTGGAGGTAAGAGTGAAAAATATGAATAATGTGTTGTCAATAGCAGGGTCAGATTGTAGTGCAGGAGCAGGTATACAAGCTGATTTGAAAACTTTTGTTGCAAATGGAGTTTATGGAATGACAGTTATTACAAGTTTAACTGCACAGAATCCGCAGAAGGTAAAAATGCTTGAAGATGTTTCAATAGAAATGTTAGAAAAACAAATAGAAGCGATATTTGATGTTATGGAAGTTTCTGCTGTAAAGATTGGAATGATAAATAGTAAAGAAAATGGGGAAATAATTTATGATGAGCTATTAAAATATAAGGCTAAAAATATAGTTCTTGATCCTGTAATGATAGCTACAAGTGGAAATTCTTTAATAAGAGAAGAAACAAAAAGATTTTTAGTAAATGAGCTATTCAAGATAGCAGATATAATAACACCTAATTTAGATGAAACAAAAGAAATAGTAAAAATAATTTTAAATAATGAAAATATAGAAAATATTGATAGCATAGAAAAAATGAAAAATTATGGAAAAGTAATTGCAGATTTTACTAAAAGATGGGTATTAATAAAAGGTGGACATCTTTCAAATAGTGCAGTGGATATCCTTATGAATAAAGATGAAATTCATATTTTAGAGGGAGAAAAAATTTCTAGTAATAATACTCATGGAACAGGTTGCAGTTTATCTTCAGCCATTGCTTCTAATTTAGCTAAGGGCTATTCTATGTTGGAAGCAGTAAAAAAAGCTAAAAACTTTGTTTTATATTCAATAAAAAATTCAGTGGATTTTGGAGGAATAGTTGGGACAGTGAATCAAATGGGAGAAATATACAAAAATATTGATATAGAAAAACTTTATTAAGGGGAATATATGAAGTTAAAGGATTGTAAAATTTACTTAGTTACTGATGAAAATTCTTGTAATGGAAAAGATTTTTATAAATGTATAGAGGAAGCTATTAAGGGCGGTGTGAAGATAGTTCAGTTAAGGGAAAAAACTTTATCTATAAAAGATTTCTATGAAAAGGCTTTAAAAGTAAAAGAAATTTGTAAAAGCTATGGAGTATTATTCATTATAAATGACAGATTAGATATAACACAGGCTGTTGAAGCAGATGGGGTCCACTTAGGGCAATCTGATATGCCAATAGAAAAAGCAAGAGAGATTTTAAAAGATAAATTTCTAATTGGAGCAACAGCAAGAAACATAGAAGAAGCCAAAAAAGCAGAGTTGTTAGGAGCAGATTATATAGGAAGCGGAGCCATTTTTGGAACAAGTACAAAAGATAATGCCAAGAAATTAGAGATGAAAGATTTAAAAAAAATAGTTAATAGTGTGAAAATTCCAGTTTTTGCAATAGGTGGAATAAATATTAATAATGTATGGATGTTAAAAAATATAGGTTTGCAAGGGATATGTTCAGTGTCAGGGATATTATCAGAAAAAGATTGTAAAAAAGCAGTAGAAAATATATTAAAAAATTTTAATTGAATAAGGAGATGATATTATGTATAAAACACAAATGGAAGCTGCTAAAAAAGGAATTTTAACTAAGGAAATGAAAAGTATTGCAGAAAGTGAATCTGTGGATGAAAAAGTTTTAATGGAAAGAGTAGCAAAGGGTGAAATTGCTATTCCTGCTAATAAAAAACACAATTCTCTTTTAGCAAAAGGAGTTGGAACAGGTTTATCTACAAAAATTAATGTAAATTTAGGAATTTCAAAGGATTGCCCTAATGTGGATAAGGAATTAGAAAAAGTAAAGATTGCCATAGATATGAAGGCAGATGCAATAATGGATTTGAGTTCATTTGGTAAGACAGAAGAATTTAGAAAAAAATTAATTGCTATGTCTACTGCAATGGTTGGAACAGTTCCTGTTTATGATGCAATAGGTTTCTATGATAAGGAATTAAAGGATATAAAAACAGAAGAATTTTTAGATGTAGTGAGAAAGCATGCAGAAGATGGAGTGGATTTTGTTACTATACATGCTGGATTAAATAGAGAAGCAGTTAAACTTTTCAAAAGAAATGAAAGAATAACTAATATTGTTTCAAGAGGAGGCTCTCTTATCTATGCTTGGATGGAGCTTAATAATGCAGAAAACCCATTCTATGAAAACTTTGATAAACTTCTTGATATCTGTGAAGAATATGATATGACAATAAGTTTAGGAGATGCACTAAGATCAGGTTGTCTAAATGATGCAACAGATGCCTGTCAAATAAAAGAATTGATAACACTAGGAGAATTAACAAAAAGAGCTTGGAAAAGAAATGTACAAATAATAATTGAAGGACCAGGACATATGGCAATAGATGAAATTGAAGCAAATGTGAAATTGGAAAAGAAACTTTGTCACAATGCACCTTTCTATGTGCTAGGACCATTGGTAACAGATATTGCACCAGGTTATGACCATATCACTTCAGCTATTGGTGGAGCAATAGCAGCTGCTGCCGGAGTTGACTTCCTTTGCTATGTTACTCCAGCTGAGCATTTAAGATTGCCAAATTTAGATGATATGAAAGAAGGAATAATAGCCTCTCGTATAGCTGCCCATGCTGCTGATATAAGTAAAAAAGTTCCAAATGCTATTGATTGGGATAATAGAATGGCAAAATATAGAGCAGATATAGATTGGGAAGGAATGTTTAGTGAAGCAATAGATGAAGAAAAAGCTAGAAGATACAGAAAAGAGTCTACCCCTGAAAATGAAGATACCTGTACTATGTGTGGAAAAATGTGTTCTATGAGAACTATGAAAAAAGTAATGTCAGGAGAAGATGTAAATATTTTAAAATAAATGGGAGTAGAAATGGCTGAAATTAATGGAAAGTATGAAGAAATTAATGATGTTAACTTATTAGATTATTTAATAAAAAATAAGTATAGAGTGGACAGAATTGTTGTTGATTACAATGGAGATATAGTAAAAAAATCAGATTTTGAAAAAATTAATATAAAAAATACAGACAAAATAGAAATTGTATGTTTTGTTGGTGGTGGATAAAAAATGGAATTAAAAGAAGAAGATTTACTTAAAAGAAATGTAAAAGGTATATCTAAAAAATTAAAGAAAACAAGAGTTTGCATTTTAGGTTTGGGTGGCTTAGGCTCTAATGTAGCTGTCTTACTTACAAGATCAGGAATAGGATACTTAAAATTAGTTGATTTTGATATTGTTGAAGCAAGTAATTTGAATAGACAACAATATAGAATATCTCATATAGGAATGAAAAAAACAGAAGCAATGAAAAGTATTATAAAAGAGATTAATCCCTTTGTAGAAACTGACATTTTGGATATAAAAGTAGATAGAGAAAATATATATTCAACAGTTGGAGATATTGAAATTGTTGTAGAAGCCTTTGATAGAGCTGAAACAAAAGCTATGTTAATGGAAGAATTACTAACTAATACAAATAAAATAGTGGTATCTGCCTCTGGAATGGCAGGTTTAGGTTCAGCAAATGAAATTGTTACAAGAAAGATTAAAGATAATTTTTATTTGATAGGAGACAATTATTCTGATTACGAAGAATATTCAGGTATTATGTCAACAAGAGTTATGCTTTGTGCTGCCCACCAAGCCAATATGGTTTTAAGACTTATATTAGGAGAAGAAAAATTTAAAAAAGTTATTCAATGATAAGTAAAATGGTTTATATTTTAAAATTAATGCTAGGAGAAGAAAAATGAAAGATAGTTTTAAACTTGGAAATAAAGAATTTAATTCAAGATTTATTCTTGGTTCAGGTAAATATTCAAATGAATTAATAAATAGTGCTATCAATTATGCAGGAGCAGAAATAGTAACTGTTGCAATGAGAAGGGCTGTCAGTGGAGTTCAAGAAAATATTTTAGATTATATTCCTAAGAATATAACTTTACTTCCTAATACTTCTGGTGCAAGAAATGCAGAAGAAGCAGTGAAAATAGCAAGACTTGCAAGAGAATGTACACAGGCAGATTTTATAAAAATTGAAGTGATTAAAGATAGCAAATATCTTTTACCAGATAACTATGAAACTATAAAGGCAACTGAAATATTATCAAAAGAAGGATTTATTGTTATGCCATATATGTATCCAGATTTGAATGTAGCAAGAGCTTTAAGAGATGCAGAGGCAAGTTGTATAATGCCACTTGCTGCCCCAATAGGATCTAATAGGGGCTTAATAACAAAGGAATTTATACAGATTTTAATAGATGAAATAGATTTACCAATAATAGTTGATGCAGGTATAGGAAAACCCTCACAAGCCTGTGAAGCAATGGAAATGGGGGTAACTGCAATTATGGCTAATACTGCAATAGCAACTGCAAATGATATTCCAAGAATGGCAAGAGCCTTTAAGTATGCAATACAAGCAGGAAGAGAAGCTTATCTTGCAAAATTAGGTAGAGTTTTAGAAAAGGGTGCTTCTGCTTCTTCACCACTTACTGGCTTTTTAAATGAGGTGGATTAATGGATTTAGAAAATATTAGCTCAGATATTATGGATAAAGTAATAACTGAAATGAATAGTTATGACTATAATTCTTTTTCAGATGAAGATATAAAGGAGGCTTTAAATAAAGATTATTTATCTATAAAAGATTTTCAGGCACTTTTATCTCCAAAAGCTATAAATTATCTTGAAGAAATGGCACAGAAAGCAAAATTATTTAGAGAAAGATATTTTGGAAATTCAGTATATATATTTACTCCCTTATATATTTCAAATTATTGTGATAATTACTGTGTCTATTGTGGTTTTAACTCACATAATAAAATAAAAAGAGCCAGATTAAATTTTGAGCAGATAGAACAGGAATTAAAAGAAATTGCTAAAAGTGGATTACAAGAAATATTGATACTCACAGGAGAAAGTGAAAGATATTCTGATGTTGAATATATAAGAGAAGCCTGTAAATTAGCAAGAAAATATTTTAATAATGTCGGAATTGAAATATATCCAGTTAATGTAAAAGATTATGAGTATCTAAATTCTTGTGGAGCTGACTATGTAACAATCTTCCAAGAAACATATAACAATGAGAAATATAACAAATTGCATTTAGAAGGGCATAAAAAAGTTTTTTCGTATAGGTTTAATTCACAAGAAAGAGCTTTAATGGGAGGTATGAGAGGAGTTGCCTTTGGAGCATTATTAGGACTAGATGATTTTAGAAAAGATGCTTTTTCAACTGGCTATCATGCTTATCTTTTACAGAAAAAATATCCTTATACTGAAATTTCTATTTCTTGTCCAAGACTAAGACCTGTTATTAATAATTTAAAAGTAGAAAAAGAAATTGTCACAGAAAGAGAATTATTTCAAATTATATGTGCATATAGATTGTTTTTACCCTTTGCAAATATAACAATATCTACAAGGGAAAACTCTATTTTTAGAGATAATATCATAAAAATAGCTGCAACAAAAATTTCAGCAGGAGTTGACACAGGGATAGGAGCTCATACTAAATACTCAACAAAAAAAGGTGATGAACAGTTTGAAATAGCAGATAAAAGAACAGTGGCTCAAATATTTGAAAAAATAAAAAGTGAAGAATTACAACCTGTGATGAATGACTATATTTATTTAAAGGATTAATTATGATAGAAAATAAAATAAAATTAAATATTATTTCTAATAGAAAATTATGTGAAAATGAAAACCTTGAAAAACAAATTGAAAAAATTTTTTCTGCTTATCAAAGAAAAATAATTTTAGAAAATTTTGAAATAGTTTCTCTCACTTTAAGAGAAAAAGATTTATATAAAAATGAATATTTAAAATTAGTGGAAAAAATCTATCCTATTTGTCAAAAATATAGGATAGATTTAATTTTACATCAAAATTATGATTTGGTATTAGAGGATAAATACAATATTGAAGGAATACATTTAAGTTATAATACTTTTAAATCTTTAAATAAAAATATTAGAAAGGAACTTATAAAAAAATATAAAAAGATAGGAGTTTCTATACATAGTATTGATGAAGCAAAAGAAGTAGAAAATTTAGGAGCAACTTATATAGTTGCAGGACATATATTTAAAACAGATTGTAAAAAAGATTTAGAACCCAGAGGGTTAAAATTTATTCAAGAATTATCATTAATATTAACTATTCCAATATTTGCAATAGGTGGAATAAATCAAGAAAATTCTCATTTAGTTATAAATAGTGGAGCTTTTGGTGTATGTATGATGTCAAGTTTGATGAAACACTAAAAAAATTTTTATCTATGTATTATATTTGAAATATAATACTTTTTTTAGATATATAAGATAAAAAACAAAATTTTCAGTTTAATTTTTTAATATTAGGAGTATAATATAATTATAAAGGATATTTCTACATAATAAAAAAACTATATATATAATTTATGGAGGTGATGAACTTGGCTACTGATGCTATACTAAAAGTTAAAGATGCTGAACTAAAAGCAAAGGAGATATTAGAAAAGGCTCATAAAGATGCTTTAATTTTAAAAGAAGAAGCAAAAGAAAGTGTAAAAAAATCCTATGATGAGGCTATAAAAAATGCTAAAAAAGAAGCAGAAGAACTTAAATTGAAGTATAAAAATGAGGGAGAAACTATTGCTACACCTATATTTGAAAGTGCAGAAAGAAAAGTTTCCTCTATTAAAGATATAGAGGAGTCAAAACTTAAATCTGTGGTTGACTTGATAGTAGAAAGGATAGTGAATTCAAATGGCAATAGTTAAAATGAAAAAATTTAAATTATTTGCTCTTGAAAAAGATAGAAAGCCTTTATTAAAAGAATTACAGAAATTTGATTATGTACATTTTATTAAAACCTCAAATGAAAAAGATGAAGATTTAAAGGAGATTCAAATTCCTGAAAATATAAATTTACTTAAAGAAAAAAGTCAAAAAGTTAAGTGGATGATTAAATATTTATCAAAACTTTTTCCTAAGGAAGCTAAGGAAGAAATTTCAAACAGTTCCACTGAAAACTTACTTTTTGTACAGGTAGAGCAACAAGCAGGTAAATATGATTTTAATAAAGACTATGAAACTTTGGATAGAATAAGTAAAGAAATTGAAGCAAATAAAGAAGAATTTTTAAATTTAGAAATTAGAAAAAAAGAGATTGATAATTGGAGAAATATAAAAGAACCTATTGAAAATTTGAAGGCTTTTAAAACAGCAAAAATATTTTTAGGTACTGTACCAAAGAAAAGTTTTGAAACTCTGAAAGATAGCCTAAGAAATTTTGACAAGGCATATATTGAAGAAATTTCACAGGATTCAACTATGGTAAATTTAATGGTTTTAGGTTCAAAATTGGAAGAAAAGGAGCTAAAAAATCAGTTAAAAACTCATAGTTTTACAGAACTTAATTTTGATTTTAAAGGTACTTTTGAAGAAGAGTTTGAAAGGATAAAACTGAGAGAAGAGGAAATAAAAAAAGCTGATAATAAATTAAAGAGTACAGCAGAAAGGCTTTTAAAAGTCATTCCAAAATTAGAAGTACAAGATAATTATTTGGATAATTTATTATTGAGAGAAAATATAGTTTCTAATTTTAAAAAGACTGATACTGTGGATATTATAGAAGGATATATTCCAGCAGATATGGAATATGAATTTCAAAAACTTATTACAAGAATTTCAAATAGAAATAGCTATTTAGAAATTTCAGATGTGGATAAGGATAATCCAGAAGTACCAATTTTATTAAAAAATTCTGGACTAACAGGTTTATTTGCTTCTATAACTCAAATGTATGCATTACCTAGATATAATGAAATTGACCCTACACCAATATTATCAATATTTTATTGGGTATTCTTTGGAATGATGGTGGCAGATTTTGCTTATGGTTTAATATTATGTTTAGTGTCAGGTATTGCATTGATGGTGGGGAAATTTAATGAAACGACCAGAAAATTTTTAAAATTTTTCTTTGCATTAAGTTTTTCAACTATGATATGGGGACTACTTTATGGTAGTGCCTTTGGTGATTTAATAAAATTACCAACTCAAGTCTTAGATTCATCAAAAGATTTTATGACAATTTTTGCACTTTCAATAGTGTTTGGAGCAGTACATTTGGTAATAGCTTTGGCTATTAAAGCATACATACTTATAAAAAATGGACATTTTATGGATGCTATATATGATGTTTTTTTATGGTATTTAACTTTAACAAGTTTAATTCTACTTCTTCTTGCAGAAAAATTAGGATTTAGTGAATTCATGAAAAATAGCCTTATAGTATGTGCTATTATAGGAATGTTAGGAATTGTAATATTTGGAGCAAGAGATGCAAAGACCATTGTTGGAAGAATAGGAGGAGGACTTTATTCTCTATATGGAATTACTTCATATATAGGAGATTTTGTTTCTTATTTAAGACTTATGGCATTGGGCTTAGCAGGGGGCTTTATAGCAAGTGCTATAAATATTATTGTAAAAATGCTTGTAAGTAAAGGAATACTAGGAATTATACTTGGAGTAGTTGTATTTGCATTTGGACAATCATTTAATATATTCTTGAGTTTCTTATCTTCTTATGTACATACTTCAAGACTTATATATGTAGAATTTTTCTCTAAATTCTATGAAGGTGGAGGAAAAGCATTTAAAAAATTTAGAGTGTGAAGATACAAAGTAAAACTAACTTTTAATATTAAAAAATAGTTTGCTACTAACAAGGTTTCTAAATACTTAAATAATTTTTTTGAAATAAAATTACATTAGACTTCTATTACACATATCAATTACTTGACAGCCTATAATGTATCTCAAATTCCAAAATGCTTGTTCAACATTATAGGACGTCGCAATAGTTTCATTTAAAAGCTATTTAATTGTTTTTTCAAAAAAAATTTAAATCTTATTATAAGAATTTGGAATGAAACTCAATAATAAGTTAGTTAGTTTTACTTTGATAATAAGATAATATTATAAGGTAGAAAGGGGTAGTAAAATGGAAAATATAATGACAATATTTCAACAATATGGTGGAGTAGTATTTGGAGTTTTAGGGGCAGCTCTTGCAGTTTTATTATCTGGTATTGGTTCAGCGAGAGGAGTTGGAATTGCAGGACAAGCAGCGGCAGGTTTAATTATTGATGAACCTGAAAAGTTTGGTAAAGCTATGGTACTTCAACTTTTACCAGGAACACAGGGGCTTTATGGTTTTGTAATAGGGCTTCTTATTATGTTTAGACTTTCACCTGATATGACGATAGCTCAAGGAATGTATTTATTAATGGCAGGACTTCCTGTTGGTTTTGTTGGATTAAGATCAGCTCTATATCAAGGGCAAGTTGCAGTAGCAGGTATTAATATACTAGCAAAAAATGAAACTCATCAAACAAAAGGAATAATACTTGCAGTAATGGTTGAAACTTATGCAGTATTAGCTTTTGTAATGTCTTTACTATTATTAAATAAAATGAATTTTTAAAAAGGATGTGATAAAATGTCCAATTTAGATAATCTTGTTGCAGAGATTTTGCAACAGGCACAAAAAGAAGCAAACAGAATATTAGCAAAAACAAAGGCTGAAAATCTTGAATTTACTGAAAAAGAAAATAAAAAAATTCAAAGAGAAGTTGATATTATAGAACAAAAATCAAAAGAGAAAGCTGTATCTCTAAAAGAAAGAATTTTATCCAATGCTAATTTAAAGTCAAGGGATATGATACTTCAAGCAAAAGAAGAGTTGGTTGATAGGGTATTAGAAAAAGCCTTAGAAAGACTTAAAAATATTGATAAAGATAGTTATTTAGATTTTATTGAGAATACTTTAAAAAGTTTAAATATATCTAAAAATGCAGAAATAATATTGACTAAAAAAATGAGAGATATGCTTGGAGAAGAAATATTTGGTTATAAGGTTTCAGATGATGTTGTTGAGTCAGGTTGTAGTATAAAAGATGGTAATCTTGTATATAACAATGAGTTTTCAAATCTTTTAGAATTTAATAAGGAAGATTTAGAAAAAGAAATTTTAAAGAAAATTTTTGGATAGGAGGTTTTTGATGGATAGAGAATTATTTATTCAGCCAAGTGTTAGAATAAGAAATCTTGAAAAAAAACTCTTAACAAAAAGTCAATTTGAAAGATTATACGAAGCAGATGATTTACAAGATTCAATAAAACACTTAAATGAAACTGTATATTCAGAAGATTTAGCAAAAATAGATAGGGCAGAAAATTTTGAAGTAGCTCTTTCAAATTCTTTAAATAAAACTTATAATGAAGTCTTAGCTCTTTGTCCAGTTAAAGAACTTGTAGATATTTTAACTTATAGATTTGCCTTTCATAATATAAAGGTTGCAGTTAAAGAAAAAATTTTACAAGAAGATTTTGAACATATTTATTCAAAGGTTCATTATGAAGATTTAGACAATCTAAGAAAACAGTTTGAAACAGAAAAAGGTGAAAAAGGAACTTGGTATGAAGATACTGTTATTCAAGCATATAAGACTTTTGAAGAAACAAAAGATCCAGAAAAAATAGAATTTTTTATAGATAAAAGATATTTTGAAAAAGTCTTAGAAATTTCTAAAAGACTTGAACTTGATTTAGTTGAAGAATATTTTAGAGCTATGATAGATTTTGTAAATATCAGAACTTTTATTCGTTGTAAAAGACAGGGACAAGATATAAGTGTTTTAAAAGAAGCATTGATTCAAGGTGGATATATAGATATAGACGATATTTCAAGTTATTTCTATAAAGAAATACAAGATTTGGTAGATGCTTATAAAAATTCTAAAATAGGAAAGAGTTTATTTCTAGGATTAAAAGGTTATAATGAAACTGGAAGATTATTGTTATTTGAAAAATATATGGAAAATTATTTAACTAATCTTTTAAAAGAAAGAGTAAAAAGGATGCCTTATGGACCAGAGATTATTTTTGCTTATGTACATGCAAAAGAAATTGAAATTAAAAATTTAAGAATAGCTTTGGTTGGTAGAGCTAATGGACTTTCAACAGATTTCATAAAAGAAAGGTTGCGTGAAACTTATGTATAAGATAGCTGTAATAGGAGATAAGGATTCTGTCTTAGCTTTTAAGATTCTTGGTGTAGATGTCTTTATAACATTAGGTGCACAAGAGGCAAGAAAGACTATTGATAGAATAGCAAAAGAGAATTATGGAATTATCTTTGTTACAGAGCAACTTGCAAAAGATATTCCAGAAACTATAAAAAGATATAACAGTGAGGTTATACCTGCTATTATATTGATACCAAGCAATAAAGGAAGTTTAAATATAGGTTTAGCAAATATAGATAAAAATGTAGAAAAGGCTATTGGTTCAAATATATTGTAGAAAGTGAGGGCTTAACATTGAAAGAAGGTAGAATTATTAAGGTTTCAGGTCCCTTAGTTGTAGCTGAGGGAATGGAAGAAGCTAATGTATATGATGTTGTAGAAGTTTCAGATAATAAGCTCATTGGTGAAATCATAGAAATGAGAGGAGATAAAGCCTCTATACAAGTATATGAAGAAACAACAGGGATAGGACCAGGAGATGTGGTTGTTACAACTGGAAGTCCACTTTCCATTGAGCTTGGACCTGGTATGTTAGAGCAGATGTTTGATGGTATACAAAGACCTCTTTTGAAAATTCAAGAAGCAGTTGGAGATTTCTTATTAAAAGGTGTTAGTGTACCAGCACTTGATAGAGAAAAGAAATGGCAATTTACGCCGACTGTGCAAGTTGGAGAAGAAGTAGAGCCTGGAAAAGTTATAGGAACTGTACAAGAAACAGAGATTGTTTTACATAAAATAATGGTTCCTAATGGAGTTTATGGAAAAATAATAGACATTAAAGAGGGAGAGTTTACAGTAGAAAGAACTATCTGTTCAATAGAAACAGAAAATGGTGTAAGAGACTTAAATATGATACAAAAGTGGCCAGTCAGAAAGGGTAGACCATATTTAAGAAAACTTAATCCTGTAAAACCCTTGATAACAGGACAAAGAATTATAGATACTTTCTTTGCTGTTACTAAGGGAGGAACTGCTGCAATTCCAGGACCATTTGGTTCTGGTAAAACTGTAATACAACACCAACTTGCTAAATGGGCAGATGCAGAAGTAGTTGTTTATGTTGGTTGTGGAGAACGTGGAAATGAAATGACAGATGTACTTATGGAATTTCCAGAAATCATTGACCCTAAGACAGGACAATCTTTAATGAAAAGAACAGTTCTTATAGCTAATACTTCTAATATGCCAGTTGCTGCTCGTGAAGCTTCAATCTATACTGGTATAACTATTGCAGAATATTTTAGAGATATGGGGTATTCAGTAGCACTTATGGCAGATTCAACAAGTCGTTGGGCAGAAGCACTTCGTGAAATGTCAGGACGTTTGGAAGAAATGCCGGGTGATGAAGGATATCCAGCATATCTATCAAGTAGAATAGCAGAATTTTATGAAAGAGCTGGACTTGTTCAATGTCTAGGTAATGGAGAAGAAGGAGCATTAACTGTAATTGGAGCAGTATCTCCACCAGGAGGAGATATTTCAGAGCCAGTTTCTCAATCAACATTGAGAATTGCAAAAGTTTTCTGGGGACTTGACTATGCTTTATCTTACAGAAGACACTTCCCAGCTATAAATTGGTTAAATTCTTATTCACTTTACCAAGCAAAGATGGATAAATATAAGGAAGAAGAAGTTGATAGAGATTTTCCAAAATTTAGAATAGAAGCTATGGCACTTTTACAAGAAGAAGCTAAATTACAAGAAATTGTAAGACTTGTTGGTAGAGATTCACTTTCTGAATTTGATCAATTAAAATTGGAAATTACAAAATCTCTTCGTGAAGACTTTTTACAACAAAATGCCTTCCATGAAGTTGATACTTATTGCTCTTTGCCAAAACAATTTAAAATGTTAAAGTTAATTTTATCATTCTATGATGAAGCTCAAAGAGGTTTAAAAGAAGGAGTTTATTTAGATGAAATCTTAGCTCTTCCAGCTCGTGAAAAAATCACAAGAGCAAAAAATATAAGTGAAAAAGAGCTAGATAGTTTTGATAAAATAGAAGAAGAAATAAAAGAAGCAGTATCAAAATTAATAGCAGAAGGAGGTAAACCTAATGCTTAAAGAATATAAATCAGTACAAGAAGTAGTAGGACCTTTGATGATAGTTGAAGGGGTAGAAGGAATTAAATATGAAGAGCTTGTAGAGATTCAAACTCAAACAGGAGAAAAAAGGCGTGGACGTGTTCTTGAAATAGATGGAGATAGAGCAATGATACAACTTTTTGAAGGCTCTGCTGGGATAAATCTTAAAGATACAACAGTTAGATTTTTAGGAAAACCACTTGAATTAGGAGTTTCAGAAGATATGATAGGTCGTATTTTTGATGGATTAGGAAATCCTATTGATAAAGGACCAAAAATTATTCCTGAAAAAAGAGTGGATATAAATGGTTCTCCAATAAATCCTGTTTCAAGAGATTACCCATCAGAATTCATACAAACAGGAATTTCAACTATTGATGGACTTAATACCTTAGTTAGAGGACAAAAATTACCAATTTTCTCTGGTTCAGGACTTCCACATAATAATGTTGCTGCACAAATAGCAAGACAAGCCAAAGTACTTGGAGATGATGCAAAGTTTGCTGTTGTATTTGCTGCAATGGGAATTACTTTTGAAGAAGCACAATTTTTTATAGATGATTTTACAAAAACAGGAGCTATTGATAGAGCAGTTCTATTTATAAATCTTGCCAATGACCCTGCTATTGAAAGAATTTCAACTCCAAGAATGGCACTTACTTGTGCAGAATATCTTGCTTTTGAAAAGGGAATGCATGTTTTGGTTATTTTAACAGATTTGACTAACTATGCAGAAGCTCTTCGTGAAGTTTCAGCAGCTAGAAAAGAAGTTCCAGGAAGAAGAGGATATCCAGGATATTTATATACTGACCTTTCACAAATTTATGAAAGAGCAGGAAAAATAAAAGGAAAACCTGGTTCTATTACTCAAATTCCAATTTTAACTATGCCAGAAGATGATATAACTCACCCAATTCCTGATCTTACAGGATATATTACAGAAGGACAAATAATTCTTTCAAGAGAATTATATAAAAGTGGTATACAACCACCTATCTTTGTAATTCCATCTCTATCAAGATTGAAAGATAAAGGGATAGGGAAAGGAAAAACAAGAGAAGACCATGCAGATACAATGAACCAAATTTATGCTGGTTACGCCTCTGGAAGAGAAGCAAGAGAACTTGCAGTAATTCTTGGAGATTCAGCCTTATCTGATGCAGATAAAGCCTTTGCAAAGTTTGCGGAAGATTTTGATAAGGAATATGTAAATCAAGGTTATGAAACAAATAGAAGTATAGAAGAAACCTTAGATTTAGGTTGGAAACTTTTAAGGGTTATTCCTCGTGCAGAATTGAAGAGAATAAGAACTGAATATTTGGATAAATATTTAGCAGATAAAGACTAGGAGGGATATTATGGCTAAGCTAAAAGTAAATCCTACTAGAATGGCTCTTTCTGAATTGAAAAAAAGACTTGTAACAGCTAAAAGAGGGCATAAACTTTTAAAAGACAAGCAAGACGAACTGATGAGACAATTTATAAATCTTATTAAAGAAAATAAAAAACTTCGTGTGGAAGTAGAAAAAGAGCTTTCAGACTCTTTTAAATCTTTTCTTCTTGCTAGTGCTACTATGAGTCCATTATTTTTGGAAAGTGCTATATCATTTCCAAAAGAAAAAATAGCAGTAGAAATGAAATTAAAAAATATAATGAGTGTTAATGTTCCTGAGATGAAGTTTGTTAAAGAAGAAATGGAAGGAAGTATCTTTCCTTATGGTTTTGTTCAAACCTCAGCAGAATTAGATGACACTGTTATAAAATTACAAAAAGTCTTGGATAATCTTTTATCTCTTGCAGAAATAGAAAAATCTTGTCAACTTATGGCAGATGAAATTGAAAAGACAAGAAGAAGAGTTAATGCTCTTGAATATAGTACAATTCCTAATCTTGAAGAAACAGTAAAAGATATTAGAATGAAGCTAGATGAAAATGAAAGAGCAACTATAACAAGACTTATGAAAGTAAAACAAATGTTACAAAAAGATGCTTAAAAAGATTTATTATTTTTTGTAACAAATGTTACAGAGATTTTAGAAAGACTGTTATATACTTCAATTATAATAAATTTGATTTACCCCTCTCCAGCTGATTGAAAAGATTTTTTAAATCTTCAATCAGCTTTTTTTTGTTAATAAAATATAAATAATGTTATAATAGTGACAAGAGATAAATTTTGAGGAGGAAATTTTATGGATAGAAAAGTGCAAGTTTTAGATTTTGTTAAAATTAATCCTGCTGGAAATATTACAGTACTTATAGATAATTTTGATATTTATAATAAAAATATTCCTAAAATATCAGAAGAAATTATGAAAGAAACTAATCTCTATGCAGAACAAGTGGGTTTTATTAAAGATAATCATCTTCAAATGATGGGGGGAGAATTTTGTGGAAATGCAAGTAGATCCTTTGCAAGTCTTTTAGCTTTTAGAGATAAAGATTTTTCTGAACAAAAAAATTATAGTATAACTTGCTCAGGGGAAAGTTCAGTTTTAGATGTAGATGTAAGAGAAGATGAAGCTAAAAATAAGTTTTTAGCTAAAATTAAAATGCCTAAATTTATAAGTCTTGAAGAAATTAAAATAGATGGATATAAATTAGGATTGGTTAGATTTTCTGGGATAAATCATTTTATTTTTAATATTAAGGAAAATAAAGAGACTAGTTTTGAAAATATAATAGATTTGGTAAAAAAATATTTATCCAATGAAGATTATTCAGCTTTTGGAATAATGTTCTTTGATAGAGATAATTTATCTATGAAACCTTATGTCTATGTAAAAGAAGTTGGAAGTGGAGTATACGAAAATAGTTGTGCTTCCGGAACAACAGCATTGGGATATTATTTAAAGAAGTATAAAAATTTAGATAGAGCTAAAATAATTCAACCTAATGGTTGGCTAGAATATATTATTGAAAATGATGAAATTTATATAGATGGACCTGTTGAAATTATTGCTGAGGGTAAAGTATATATTAAATAATAAATTAAAGTTCTAAATATGCAAATAAGAGAGTTACATTCCAGATTTTAGGATAAAAATTAAATAGAATGAGCCGAGCAAATCTCAGCATGTTTGAAGCTGACTTGTCAGCAAGTTGGCTGAATTTGCAGCGAATTCTTAATTTTTATCCGTTAAAAAATCTGGCTAGTAACGAACTATTTTCATATTAGATATTTAAAGAGAGGTAAAAAAATGTTTCTTATGATAGATAACTATGACTCATTTGTATATAATCTTGTGAGTTATTTTTTAGAAGAAAATATAGAAATGGAAATTATTCGTAATGATTTAGTTGATTTAAAGTATATTGAAGATTTAATAGAAAAAGGTAAATTGGAAGGAATAATAATTTCCCCAGGACCGAAAAGTCCAAAAGATTGTGGACTTTGTAATGAAATAGTTAAACAATTTTATAAGAAAGTAGCAATATTTGGAGTATGTTTAGGACATCAAATAATAGGGCATGTCTTTGGTGCGGAAGTTAGAAAAGGAAAGAGTCCAGTTCATGGAAAAGTCCATAAAATAAAAAATAGTGGAAAAAATATTTTTAAAAATCTTCCAAAAGAATTTAATGTAACAAGGTATCATTCTTTGGTTGTAGAAAAAGAAAAACTACTTAATGATTTTAATATAGAAGCAGAAACCAATGATGGAGTACTTATGGCACTTTCACATAAGATTTACCCTTTATATAGTGTACAATTTCATCCAGAGGCAGTTTTAACTGAATATGGGCATGAGATGATTAGAAATTTTTTAGATTTAGCTAAGGAATGGAGAGATAGAAATGCAAATAGAAGTTAAAAAACTTGAGAAATATATTGATATTTATGATATTTTTAGAGTATTGATGAGTCAAGATAATTTTAAAGATAATAAGATTTCATTTTTAGACTCTTCATTGAAAAATAAATATGGAAAATACTCAATAATAGGGGTAAATTCTTATTTAGAATTGAAAGAAAAAAATAATAAATTCTATATAAATGACAAATTAAGTGATGAAAATTTTGAAGAATATTTAGATAGATTTTTAAAGGAAAATAAACAAGAAAATAAATATGATTTACCTTTAATTTCAGGAGGAATAGCATATTTTTCTTATGACTATGGAAGAAAATTTGAAAATATAAAGACAAGACATAAGAAAGATGTGGATATACCAGAAGCAGTTATCAGATTTTACAAAACTTATATAATTGAAGATATTGAAAAGCAAGAAATATACATAAGTTACCAAGATAAAAAAGATTATGATAATTTAATAAATATTTTGGTAAACACAAAAATAGAAAAAGAAAATTTAATAAAAAATAATAATCTTGCAAACTTTAAATCTAATTTTGAAAAAGATGATTATTTAAAGGCTATTCAAAAGACTATTGACTATATCATTGAGGGAGATATCTATATAATGAACCTAACTCAAAGACTTATGATAGAAAGTAAAAAAACTCCTTTACAAGTATTTTCATATTTAAGGAAATTTAATCCAGCACCTTTTGGAGCATATTTAGATTTTGATAATTTTGAAGTTGTAAGTGCTTCACCAGAAAGATTTATCAAAATGAAAAATAGGCTTATAGAAACAAGACCTATTAAGGGAACAAGAAAAAGAGGAGCAACAGTAGAAGAAGATTTAGGTTTAAAAAATGAGTTAGCAAACTCTGAAAAAGATAAAAGTGAGCTTTTAATGATAGTTGACTTAGAAAGAAATGATTTAAATCGTATTTGTGAGTTAAAGTCAGTGGTTGTAGATGAACTTTTTGAAGTAGAAACTTATTCAACAGTTTTTCATTTAGTTTCAACAATAAGAGGGAAATTGAAAGAAGAATATAGTTTTGTAGATTTGATAAAAGCTGCTTTCCCAGGAGGTTCTATCACAGGAGCACCTAAGATAAGAGCAATGGAAATAATAGATGAATTAGAAAATTCAAGAAGAGATTTATACACAGGTTCAATAGGTTATATCTCGTTTAATGGAGATTGTGATTTGAATATTGTTATAAGAACTGCTATTCATAAAGATAGTAAATATTATCTTGGTGTAGGTGGAGGAATTACCTGTGAGTCCGAGTTAGAGTTTGAATATGAAGAAACTTTACAAAAGGCAAAAGCTATTTTGGAGGCTATATGTTAATAGAATTAGATGATGGATATAGCTTTGGTTTAGGGTTATTTGAAACTATTTTACTTTATAAAGGAAAGCCAGTTTTCTTAGATGAACATTTAGCAAGGATTAATAAATCTATTGTAGATTTAGGGTTAAATATAGATAAGTTAGAAAAAAATGAAGTATTTCAATATCTAAATAATAATAATAAAAATACTTTTGAATATGAGGTTTTAAAAATAGTTTTATCAGAGAAAAATAGATTGTTCTTAAAAAGAGAATATATTTATACAGAAAAAGATTATCAAAAAGGTTTTAGCCTAAATATTTCAGAAGTAAGAAGAAATGAAAGTTCTATTTTTACTTTTCATAAAACTTTAAATTATGGAGATAATATTTTAGAAAAAAGAAAAAGTAAAAAATTAGGTTATGATGAGCCAATATTCTTAAATAGTAAAAATCAAATTACAGAAGGAGCTACAAGTAATATATTTGTGGTAGTTGAAGATAAAATATATACTCCAAAATTATCTTGCGGGCTTTTAAATGGAATTGTTAGACAATATATAATTTCAAATTATGATGTTATAGAAAAGGAAATAGATATAGAATTTTTAAATAATGCTGATGAGATTTTTTTAACAAATTCATTATTTGGAATTATGCCAGTCAATAATTTAGAAAAAAAAGTTTTTAAATCACAAAAATTAGGTAAAAATATTTTACAAAATTATAAAAAATATTTAGGAAACATATAAAAAAGCAGATAGATTACTGCAATAATCTATCTGCCAAAAATCTATACAACTATTAGTGATTATAAATTAATAGTTATATATACATTTTTTGAGAGTAATAACAATAAAAGTATTGCTATTACAACGAAAATTAATACTCTTTTCAATTCTGCACATCCTTTTTGAAAGGTTTGGAAAGGAAAAGTTGGAACAAATAATTATACCATTGACATTTAAAAAATAAAAGAATATAATTAAGTAGACGAAGTTAATACTTTTTAATTGGAACTAAATAGCACTTACTGCAATAGGTGCTATTTTTATTTATAGAGAGGAGGAGTATATGAAAAAAATTCTTGTTACAGGTTTTGACCCATTTGGTGGAGAAAAAATAAATCCTGCATTGGAAGTTATAAAATTATTACCTAAAAAAATTGGAGATAATGAAATTAAAATTTTAGAAATACCAACAGTATACAAAAAATCAATAGAAAAGATAGATAAAGAAATTGAAAATTATAACCCTGACTATATCCTTTCAATAGGACAGGCAGGGGGAAGAACAGATATTTCAATAGAAAGAGTTGCAATAAACATAGATGATTTTAGAATAAAAGATAATGAAGGAAATCAACCTATTGATGAAAAAATTTATTTAGATGGAGAAAATGCTTATTTTTCAACTCTACCAATAAAAGCTATTCAAAATGAAATTACAAAAAATAATATTCCTGCTTCAATTTCAAATACAGCAGGAACTTTTGTATGTAATCATGTTTTTTATGGAGTTAGATATTTAGTTGAAAAGAAATATAAGGGTAAAAAATCAGGCTTTATCCATATTCCATATTTGCCTGAACAAGTAATAGGAAAAGCTGATACTCCAAGTATGAGTTTAGATAATATTTTAAAAGGAATAATTATTGCAATAGAAACAATTTTTTCTGTTGAAAATGATATTAAAAAATTAGGTGGAAGTATCTGTTAAAATTCTTGACTAGATATAGAAAACATTTTATAATAAAAAATAGTAATTTCAAAAATAGTTTATTATTAGTTAGATTTTTCAATTTTCTTTGAAAAAAGTTTTTTATAACTATAAATAAGATTACTGCGACGTCCTATAATGTTGAAAGAGCATTTAGGAGCTCTGGAAACATTATAGGCTGTCAAGTAATCATTATATATAACTTGAAAATGTTAAGAGTTTTTTCAAAGAAAATTTATTGTAAAAAATCTAGGATATAATTTAATTACTTTTTATCATATATAAGGGGAAGATTATGAATAATGCAAAAGATACAGTGGAGAAACTCTATAAAGGAAATGGTAAACTATATTTTGCTTGCCTGTTTGTAGGACTTATAACAGGGGCTATTGTTTCTTGTTATAGATGGGGATTAGAAGAGATAGGAATATTTAGGAAGGCTTATTTTTCAGATGTAAGTTTAAATAATCCAGTATCATTGCTTAAAGTATGGCTTATATTTATAGCAGTGGGGCTTATTGTAAATTATTTATTTAAGAAATTTCCTAAGACATCAGGAAGTGGTATTCCACAAGTTAAAGGACTTATTTTAGGTAGAATAAACTATAATAATTGGTTTTTTGAATTGCTAGCAAAATTTGTTGCAGGAGTTTTAGGAATAGGAGCAGGGCTATCTTTGGGAAGAGAAGGACCTTCTGTTCAATTAGGTTCTTATGTAGGATATGGAATTTCAAAGATATTTAAAAAAGATACAGTGGAAAGAAATTATTTATTGACAAGTGGTTCTAGTGCAGGACTTTCAGGAGCATTTGGAGCACCACTTGCAGGAGTAATGTTCAGTATAGAAGAAATACATAAATATTTAAGTGGAAAATTATTAATTTGTGCTTTTGTATCAAGTATAGCAGCTGATTTTGTCGGTAGGAGAGTATTTGGAGTACAAACATCTTTTGATATTGCTATAAAATATCCGTTGGCTATAAATCCATATTTTCAATTTATTTTGTATATAATTTTTGGAATAATAATAGCATTCTTTGGGAAATTATTTACAGTAACTTTGGTAAAATGCCAAGATATATTTAATGGAGTTAAATTAGCAAGAGAAATAAAAGTTTCCTTTGTTATGACAATTTCTTTTATTTTGTGTTTTGTTCTCCCAGAAGTAACAGGTGGAGGACATAATTTAGTAGAAAGTTTAATTCATGGAAAAACTATTATTATTACACTAATAATTATTTTTATAATAAAACTATTATTCACTGCAATTTCATATTCAACAGGTTTTGCAGGAGGAATATTTTTACCTATGTTAGTTTTAGGTGCAATTATAGGAAAAATTTTTGGAGAGACAATAGATATATTTGCACAAACAGGGGCAGATTTTACAGTACATTGGATAGTTTTAGGAATGGCAGCATATTTTGTTGCAGTTGTAAGAGCACCAATCACTGGGGTCATTTTAATATTGGAAATGACAGGGAGCTTTCATTTGTTATTAGCTTTAACAACAGTTTCAGTTGTATCTTTCTATATTACAGAGCTTTTAGGTCAACAGCCAGTATATGATATTTTATATGACAGAATGAAAAAAGATGACAATGTGGTTGATGAGGAAAATCAAGAAAAGATAACAATAGAATTACCTATAATGGCAGAGTCTCTATTAGATGGAAAGGCAGTTTCAGAAATTATTTGGCCTGACGAAGTTTTAATAATTGCTATAATAAGAAATGGTGTAGAAAAAATACCTAAGGGAAGAACTATTATGATGGCAGGAGATATATTGGTGTTATTGCTACCTGAAAAAATTGTTGGAGAAGTAAAAGAAAAATTAATGAAGCACACATCAACTGAATAAAAATAGTTATTAACTAAATAATGTAATAAAAAACAGTTTATTGCTAGCTAAATTTCTTAACGATAAAAAATTAACGTTCGCTGCAAATTCAACCAACTCGCTAACAAGTTAGCTCAGACATGTTGAGATTTGCTCGGCTCACTTGCTTTAATTTTTTATCTAAAATTTAGAATGCAATTTCACTTGTTTTTTATTTACATTAGTAAAATTTACAATTTAAATTACATATTTTTATTCAGGTTGCATATGTAAAAGGAAGAAAATGGAAAATAAACATAATTTTATGGAAACGGAGAGTATCACAAAATTACTTATAAAGTTTTCAATTCCTGCTATTGTAGGAATGTTTGTAAATGCTTTATATAATGTTGTGGATAGAATATATATAGGAAATATAAAAGATATAGGACACTTAGGAATAACAGGAATAGGTGTAGTATTTCCAGTAGTTATTTTGATATTTTCTTTTTCATTATTAATTGGGATAGGTTCGGCAGCAGCAGTATCCTTAAAATTGGGAATGAAGGATAGAGAGGAAGCAGAAAGATTTTTAGGAGTAGCAGTATTCTTATCTTTTATTATTTCAGCTGTACTTATGTTATTGATCTATTTTTATATGGATAAGATAATATATTTTATTGGAGGTAGTGATAAAACTTTTATTTATGCAAAAGATTATTTGTTCTATATAAATTTAGGAGTACCAGCAGCAATTTTAGGATTAGTTTTAAATTCTGTTATAAGGTCAGATGGTAGTCCAAAAATAGCAATGGGAACTTTGCTTTTAGGGGCTATAACGAATATAGTTTTAGATCCTATCTTTATCTTTGCATTTGGAATGGGAGTTAAAGGTGCTGCAATAGCTACTATAATTTCACAATATGTCTCAATGCTTTGGACTATTTACTATTTTACTTCAAATAAAAGTAAGATAAAATTAATAAAAAAGAATATAGAATTTAATTTCTATAAGGCAAAAGAAATTTGTCTTTTAGGTAGTTCTGCCTTTGCAATACAATTAGGTTTTAGTTTAGTAACATATATTTTAAATACAGTTTTAAAAAAGTATGGAGGGGATACTTCTATTGGTGCTATGGCAATAGTACAGTCATTTATGGCATTTATGGCTATGCCTATTTTTGGAATAAATCAAGGAATACAACCAATTTTAGGATATAATTATGGAGCAGAGAAGTATAAAAGAGTAAAAGAAGCATTATATAAAGGGATTTTTGCTGCAACAATAATTTGTATTATAGGTTATATAAGTGTGAGATTATTTTCTAATAATTTAATTAAAATTTTTACAAGCAATCCTGAATTACAGGAAATTACTAAATATGGTTTAAAAGCCTATACTCTAGTTTTTCCAATAGTTGGATTTCAAATTGTTTCATCAATTTACTTTCAAGCAGTGGGTAAGCCTAAAATGAGTTTTTTCATAAGTCTTTCAAGACAAATTATTGTTATGATACCTTGTTTAATAATTTTACCAATATTTTTTGGACTGAATGGTATCTGGTATGCAGCACCAACAGCAGATAGTATAGCAACATTAATAACTTATATTTTAGTAAAAAAAGAAATTAAAAAATTAGATAAATTAGAAGAAATATTAGAAAAAAGAAATATTTAAAAGAGAGGAGAAAAATGAGAAAACTAAGTCTATTAAAAAAGTGGGACAGTTTATCTCCTTATAGAAAATTAATTTTTGGCTTTTTAGTAGCAATTTTTGTTGGAGTGATACTTTTAAAACTGCCTTTTTCATTAAGAGAAAATCAAAATATTACAGTTTTAGACTCTTTGTTCACAATAGTTTCTGCTATCTGTGTAACAGGTTTATCTGTTGTTGATGTAAGTCAAGTTTTTACTCCAACAGGACAATTAATAATTTTGTTTTTTATTCAATTAGGTGGACTTGGAGTTATGACTGTTTCAATAATGGTTTTTTTATTGATTGGTAAAAAAATGAGCTTTGAAACTAGGGAACTTCTAAAAGAAGAAAGAAATTCTAATAGTAATGGTGGTATTACAAATTTTATAAAACATCTATTACTGACAGTATTTGTAATTGAAATATTAGGAGCTTCAATTTTAGCTTATGGTTTTTCTAAATATTATCCATTAAAAAGATCAATTTTTTATGGATTGTTTCATTCAGTGTCAGCATTTTGTAATGCAGGATTTTCGCTATTTACTAATAATTTGGAAATTTTTAAATATGATAAATTAATCAGTCTAACTGTTTCGTTTTTAATTATCTTAGGTGGAATAGGTTTTGTAACAATAAATTCAATTTTTATAATCAAAAAGAAAAAATTTAGAGATTTAAGTTTAACTTCAAAATTAGCTTTAATTATTACAGCTTTTTTACTTTTTATTGGGACAATACTATTTTTAATATTTGAATACAATAATTCAAGTACCTTAAAAGGTATGAATTTTTTAGATAAATTTTTAAATTCATTTTTCCAAAGTGTAACATTGAGGACAGCAGGTTTTAATACAGTACCACTTACCAATATAAGACCTGCAACAGTTTTTATTTCATATATTCTTATGTTTATTGGAGCATCACCAGGTTCAACAGGTGGAGGAATAAAAACAACAACCTTTGGAATTTTAATATTCTATGCACTTGGTGTTTTAAAAAGAAGAGAATATGTTGAAGTTTTTAAAAGAAGAATAGATTGGGAATTGATTAATAAAGCACTAGCAATAGTGGTTATATCAGTATTCTATATTATTGTTGTTACAACAGTTATATTATCAGTAGAAAGTTTTTCAACAGATAAAGTGGTATATGAAGTTATTTCAGCCTTTTCAACAACAGGGTTAAGTATGGGAATAACAGCAGGATTAGGGATAATTTCTAAACTTTTAATAGTTATTACAATGTTTATAGGAAGATTAGGACCTATGACAGTTGCATTAGCTTTTACAAATAATAAGAAAAGTTTAATAAAATATCCAAAAGAAGATATATTAATTGGATAAAGGGTGATGGATATGAAACAGTATTTAGTTATAGGTTTAGGAAGATTTGGAACAAGTGTTGCTAAAACTTTATATGAAGCTGGAGAAAATATTTTAGGTATAGATGTAAGTGAAGAATTGGTACAGGATAGAATTAATAACAATATATTAAAAAATGCTATAATTGGGGATGCCAGTGATGGAAAAATTTTAAAAGATATAGGAGCTGAAAATTTTGATGTTGCTTTTGTCTGTATAGGAGATATAGAAGCAAGTGTTATGATAGCACTTAATTTGAAAGAATTGGGAATAAAGTCAATTATAGCAAAGGCTATAAATAAAAAACATGGAAAAGTTCTTACAAAAATTGGTGCAACAGAAATAGTTTACCCAGAAGAACATATGGGAAAAAGAATAGCGGAGCTTACAATGAATACAGATATAATAGAACATTTAAAATTTACTGATAATTTTGTTTTAGTGGAGGTAAAAGCACCAAGTATATTTTGGAATAATAGCCTTATAAAATTAGATGTTAGAAATAAATATAATATAAATATAGTTGGAATTAAAAAAAGTAAAGGAGAGTTTTTACCTAATCCAACTGCAAATGTTGTAATAGAAGAAGGGGATGTATTAGTGATTATAACTGATAAAAAAACAGTGGAATCATTTAACAAATTGATTTAGGGGGAAAAATGCAAGAGTTTGATATTATAGTTGTTGGGGCAGGACATGCAGGTTGTGAAGCAGCATTAGCCTCAGCAAGAATGGGAATGAAAACAGCAATATTTACAATATCACTAGATACTATTGGAGTGATGTCTTGTAATCCCTCATTAGGTGGACCAGCAAAATCTCATTTAGCAAGAGAAATTGATGCACTTGGTGGAGAAATGGGAAGAAATATAGATAAGACTTTTATACAAATAAGAGTTTTAAATACAAGAAAAGGACCAGCAGTTAGGTCTTTAAGAGCACAAGCAGATAAAATGGCTTATGCCAATGAAATGAAAAAAACTTTGGAGCATACAGATAATTTATCTGTAATTCAAGGTATGGTAAGTGAGCTTGTAGTTGAAGAAGAAAATGGAAAGAAAATAATAAAAGGTATAAAAATAAGAGAGGGCTTAGAATATAGAGCCAAAGCAGTTATTATAGCAACAGGAACATTTTTAAGAGGGCTTATACATATAGGAGAAATAAATTTTAGTGCAGGAAGAATGGGAGAATTATCCTCAGAAGATTTGCCAGTATCACTTGAAAAGATTGGCTTAAAATTGGGAAGATTTAAAACAGGGACACCTACAAGAATAGATGGAAGAACAATAGATTATTCTGTTTTGGAAGAACAACCTGGTGATAAAAGCCAAGTTTTAAAATTTTCAAATAGGACAAAAGATGAAGATGCTTTAAATAGAAGGCAAATTCCTTGCTACATTGCACATACAAATGAGAAAGTACATGAAATTATAAGAAATGCTAAGGAAAGGTCTCCTTTATTTAATGGAACAATTCAAGGATTAGGACCTAGATATTGTCCTTCAATAGAGGATAAAATTTTTAGGTATCCAGATAAAAATCAACATCATTTATTTTTGGAAAGAGAAGGTTATGAAACAAATGAAATTTACCTTGGAGGTTTATCATCTTCATTGCCAGTTGATGTTCAAGAAGAAATGCTAAAAAATATCAAAGGTTTTGAAAATGCAAAAATTATGAGATATGCCTATGCAATAGAATATGATTATGTGCCTCCAGAAGAAATAAAATATACTTTGGAAAGTAGGACAGTTGAAAATTTGTTTTTAGCAGGACAAATAAATGGAACATCTGGTTATGAAGAAGCAGGAGCACAAGGGCTTATGGCAGGAATTAATGCTGTGAGAAAATTAAGAAATGAAGAGCCTGTGATATTAGATAGAGCTGATTCATATATAGGAACTTTGATAGATGATTTAGTTTCAAAAGGAACTAATGAGCCATATAGGATGTTTACCGCAAGAAGTGAATATAGACTTTATTTAAGAGAAGATAATGCAGATTTAAGGCTTACTAAATTAGGTTATGAATTAGGTTTAGTTCCAGAAGAAGAATATCAAAGAGTTGAAAAGAAAAGAAAAGATGTTGGAATAATCACAGAAATTTTAGCAAAAACAAATGTTGGTCCAAGTAATCCAAGAGTAAATGAAATTCTTTTAAAAAGAGGAGAGAGCCCTATAAAAGATGGAAGTACTTTGTTGGAACTATTAAGGAGACCAGAAGTTACTTTTGAAGATATCAAGTATATTTCGGAAGAAATAAAAGAAGTAGATTTACAAGGTTATGACCATGACACAACTTATCAAGTTGAAATCACTGTTAAATATGAAGGGTATATAAATAGAGCTTTAAAGATGATAGAAAAACATAAATCTATGGAAAATAAGAAAATTCCTACTGATATAGACTATGATGATTTAAAGACTATACCTAAGGAAGCTAAGGATAAATTAAAAAGGATAAAACCAATAAATATAGGACAGGCAAGTAGAATTTCAGGAGTATCTCCTGCTGATATTCAAGCTATATTGATTTATTTGAAAATGAGAGGAAACTAAATTGAAAAATTATTTTAAAGAGGGTTTAGAAAAAATAAAAGTTTCTTATGATGAAGATAAAATAGAAAAGTCTTTGAAATATTTAGAAATTTTATTAGACTATAACAGCCATACTAACTTAACAGCAATAAGAGAAGAAAAAGCTATAATTGAAAAACATTTTTTAGATTCCTTATTACTTCAAAATTTATTAAAAGATGAAGATAAAACTTTAATAGATATAGGGACAGGAGCAGGTTTTCCTGGAATGATGTTAGCAATTTTCAATAGGGATAAAAAGTTTACTTTGCTTGATTCTGTAAGAAAGAAAACAGATTTTTTAGAGCTTATAAAAAGTGAATTGAATTTAAAAAATGTTGAGATTATAAATGGTAGAGCAGAAGAAATTATAAAAGACAGAAGAGAAAAATATGATGTTGGGCTTTGTAGGGGGGTTTCTAATTTGTCTGTTATTTTAGAATATGAAATACCTTTTTTAAAAGTGAATGGAAGATTTTTGCCACAAAAAATGGTCGGAACTGATGAGGTTAAAAATTCATCTAATGCTTTAAAAGTTTTAAATTCTAAAATACTTAAAGAATATAAATTTAAACTACCATTTTCAAATGAAGATAGACTTGTTATTGAGATATTAAAGACAAAGAAAACAGATGAAAAATATCCAAGGAAAATTGGAATACCTTTGAAGAAACCATTGTAGTCATTTTAGAATTAAGATATAAATAAAAAATGTAAGCTAGATAAAATAGAAAAATAGTTGACAACAATAGGAAAAAGTATTAAAATTTTTTTAAAGATATTGGTATAGAAATCAAAAATGGAGGAACATAATGATGTTTAAGAAAATATATAGGTAAAAATAAAAAATATCTATGTTATTCATGATGAGCTGAAAATAAATATATTGAGAGGGGATATGTTACCACGAAAGTTAGACTTAATACTGAAAAGTCTGATTTTGAAAATGGAAATATGTCTCTTTTTATTTTAGAAGGGAGAAGATGAAAAGAAGCTTAAAAAGGTTAGTAGCAATATTTATGCTATTTTTACATATAGAAGGAAGCAACAAAAGATACCTTACAATAAGAAATAATAAGAATGTAATAACAGGAGAAGAAGGAAGATTATTAGCTGAAAGTATTCTATCAAGAACAAGGTTATATTATAGATATTATTATAAAAGTGGAGATAAAAATGGATAATATAAGAATAAGAAAAAATAAAAATAAACTTATTATAAAAAAAGGTTGGGTAGCAAAGAAGTTTATAATTTTGTACTTTGTCATTGTAGCTAGTGTATTGTTATTATATGTAAATTCATCACTACCAAGTGATGAATTTAAAAGAAAATATCCATATGTTATTTTTTTTATAAGATTTTCCGCCGTTTCAATGTATTTTTTATATTTAAATAGAGATATCAAGGCTAATTTTATTTTAGAAAGTATAGATGTAGATTTTATAAATAGAAAAATAAGTTTACAGTTACACAAAAGAAATAAGATATTAGATTTTAAAGAGGTAAAAAAAATTAATATCAGAGATATAAAAAATATAGATGCAGAAAAAAATCCTAAAGAAAAGTATACATTAGAGTTTATAATTAATGAAGATAGTTCAAAGTATTTATGGGGTTTTGCTCTATCAGAAAGTAAAGCTCAAGAGATAAAAGAAAAGTTGTTAAAAATATTCAGAGAGGAAGCTAGTTATGAAGTATCTTAATTCATATGTAGATTTGATGTTACAAAATATAGGATATATTTTATTTTTATATTTTGTATTTATTATTATTCAAATAATTTGTTTACACTATGAGTATAATGAAAAAAATTTATTTTTATTTTTTGGAAATAAAGGACTATTATTCTGTTCTATATTGATTGGTTATATTTTTAAAGATAATGCAATGATGCTATTTATCTATATTATAGGATTAGTATTATTGACAAATTTTGTAGATAAAAAATATGATGAAGAGTGTTCAAATGAGATGAGTGAACTTTTTTTAGAAGATATTTTCTTTATTTTCATATCAGGATTAATATCTTTTTATATAATATAAATTAAAGAAAAATATAAAAAATAAGTAAGAAAACTAGCACAAAATTTAGTAGAAAGATATCTAAGAGAAAATGGCTATATGATTATTATGAAAGTATATGGAGGTCAAAGTATAAAAATGAAGTATCTTGTTATATTTCTCTCTAATTTGATTCTTAAAGATGGGATGGATGCACCTTTAACATTTGCTTTAGGCTGGTTTATAGCAATTATAGTTGTTACAATTTTTCAAATTATTTTTATTAAAATTTTTTTTTTAATAAAAATATGTATCTCATTCTTTTATTTCTAAAATTACTTGAAATTTTCAGTATAATTTATGATACAGTTGGTATTTTATATCTATTGGTTTGCTTAATTATTTTAGGAATTAATCTTTATTTAAAAAAAGAGAAGCTCTATTTAATAGTTATATTGGAATTAGGAGTTGTTTTTGAAATTTTAATAGCACATTTAATTATCATGGCATATATAAATTAAATTATATAAAAGATATAAGAAAAATATAAAAGAGGTATGAGTCTTAAAGATGCAATTGAGGAAGGCTATTATGACTAGGAGAAAGATTTAATGATTACTATTACAAAAAAAGATGAAGAAATACATATAGTACAAGATGATTTTTTATTAAAACAAAGTAGAGTAATGGAATTATTTTATTTCATAATATTATGTGGTATTTATATACCAATACAAACAAGCATAGATAATTTTAATAATTTTTACACTTTTTTTATGCTTGCCCTATTTTTTCCTGTATTACAATTTATATCTCTATTTTTTCTTTATAAAACTCATATTGTATTTTTTAATAATAGAGTGCTAATTGAAAGATTTAAAGATAAGAAAGTAAAAAATAAAGTTGAATTTTTTTATTCAGATATAGAAGATTTAAAAATTTTTAGTAAATGTAAAAATAAATGTACTTATTATTATATAGAAATAAAAATAAAAGGAAAAAAATTTTTTTATATAAAAACTGAATTTAAAAAAGATATTGAAGAAATTTTTAATATATTTTTAAATATAATTGAGGAGAAAAGATATGAAAAAATGTTATATTAGTATAGAAAATAAAATGGGAAAAAATTTTAAAGTGTTGTATTCTACTGGAAACAAAATAATTTATGTTTCCATTATTTTAATAATTCTCTATATTTTATATATAGAAATAGGTAATGCTAATTATTCATGGTTTTTCCCAAATAAAAGTATTAGATTAGAACTTTTTTATAGAACTTTTTTACTTTTTATTGTTACATATCTATATATAATATTAAGGTATTCAAAAGAATTTTTAATAGTTTCAGATGAAAATTTTATTTTTAAAAAATATTGTTTATTCTTTTGCTATAAAAAAGTGAGTATTCCTATAAATGACATTAAAGCAATATATTGGGAAGATTGTTTCCCTAGTTTTTCAGAATTATATCGTCCAAGTGATTTACTAAAAAATATAAAAATCAGAGTGAAAAATACTGAATTTGAAGATAAAATATATGCTTTTGGATATAAAGTTAAAGAAGAAGAGTGTCAAGAAATTTTAGAAAAACTCAAAAATGTTATAAAAGTTAAAAAGTCTAATATTTGATAGTAATAGAAAAATTAAATGGAGAAGATAAATTTTCATAGCACCAGTATTGGCAAAAACCTCAGAAATTAAAATGAGACTATTACAAATAAAACTTGTAATAGCCTCATTATTTATTTTTTACCCTATGCCATGGTACATAACCCCTAATATAAATACTATTAAAACTAATGGTACATACACATATTTACCAACATTATGGTACATATCTGAACGAGGAACTTTACTACCTAAATTAATTTCTTCCATATAAGATTCTTTTTTAAGTATCCAATACCAAGAAATAGCTCCAAGCACTGCTCCAAATGGAATTATGTATATAGTAACAACATCCATCCAAGGTCCGACTTTATTTTCAGGTTCTATAAATATACCAATAGCAAGAGCAATTATTCCAAGCAATACAATAACTGATTTTCTTGTCATTTTAAATCTTGTTTGTATAGATTCACCAACAACTTCAAACATATTTTGTAAAGAGCTAACAGCAGCAAATACAACAGATACAAAGAACAATATTGCTAATAATTGTCCAAATGGCATTTGTTTAAATACTTCTGGTATAGTCATAAACATCAAAGATGGTCCAGCACTTGCAGGATATCCAAATGCAAATGAAGCAGGAATTACGACAAAGGCAGCTATCATTGCAGCCAATGTATCAAACATTCCTGTTTGTAGTGCACCATTTACTATATCTTCTTTTTTATCTAAATATGCTCCACAGACTATCATTCCACTACCAGTTATTGAAAGTGAGAAAAATGCTTGTCCCATTGCATTAATCCAAGTTTCTACACTAGATAGATAACTCCAATCAGGTACGAATAAATATTTATATCCTTCAATAGCTCCTGGTAAAAATGCAACTCTCACTGCTAATATGAAAAATAGTACAAAGAATGCAGGCATCATGATTTTGTTAGTCTTTTCTATACTCTTTGCTCCAGCAAAAAGTGTAAGTAGGGTTAAAACAATTACTGCTATATGCCAAGGCATTATTACGAAATTTCCAGTAACAGCCTCTCCGAAAAATTGAGCTGTATCAACTTCTAAAATTTTTCCAGTAACAGCAGCTCCAAAAGTTCTTAATACCCAAGCAGCAATTATTGCATATCCAATGGCTATACTCATAGAACCTAAAAGAGGTATATAAGCTAAACCATAGCCTAATTTACCTTTTCCTATATCTTTCCAAGCATATTCATAAGACCCCAAAGTTCCTGTTTCTGCTCTTCTTCCGATTAAATATTCAGCTGATAGACCAACATAAGAAAATAGTGCAATAAACATAAAATATATTAATAAAAATACTGCTCCCCCATATTTACCAACTCTATATGGAAATGCCCAGATATTAGCCATTCCAACAGCAGAACCAACACAAGTTAATATAAAACCTATTTTTGACTGAAATTTCCTTTCCGAATTATCCATATAATCCTCCTAAAATTTTAATATCAAAGTCTATTTTTCATGGTATGATTTTTAAAAAAAGGAGAGGCGTTCACCCTCTCCTTTTAAAAATAACAGATTGCATACAAAATTAAAGAGTTCATTACTGTGAAATTATTTTTTTATTCCAAATCTAGCTGTAAAGAATCTTAATTGTTTTGGTTCATATACAAATTCTAATGGTTTTATATCTTCTTTATGCTTGTATAATTTAATTATACCTTCTGCTACTACGTCCATATGTTTATAAGTATAAACTCTTCTTGGAATAGTAACTCTAACAGTTTCTAGTTTAGGTTTATGATTTTCACCAGTTTTTATATCTCTACCAGCAGAAACTATTCCTCTTTCCATAGTTCTTACTCCACATTCAACATAAATTGCTGCTGCAAGAGCTTGAGCTGGGAATTCTTCTTGTGGAATATGAGGACAGAATCTTCTAGCATCTAAGAATACAGCATGTCCTCCAACTGGTTCAAGTATAGGTACACCAGCTTCTTTTAATTTTTGTCCTAAGTATCTAACTTGTAGAACTCTATGTCTTATGTATTCATATTGTAAAGATTCTTTTAATCCTATTGCCATAGCTTCCATATCTCTTCCAGCAAGTCCTCCATAAGATGGCATACCTTCATAGACAACAACTATTTCTTTTGCTGCTAGGAATAAATCATCATCATTCATACATAAAAATCCACCTATATTAACAAGACAATCTTTTTTTCCACTCATAGTACAACCATCAGCATAGCTGAACATTTCATGTACTATTTCTTTTATAGTTTTATCTTGGTATCCTGCTTCTTGTTCTTTAATGAAGTAAGCATTTTCAACACATCTAGTTGCATCATAGAAAACTTTTATTCCATGTTTTTTAGTTAATTCTCTAACTGCTTTCATATTTTCAATAGAAACTGGTTGTCCTCCAGCCAAATTAACAGTTACTGCTAAACAAACATAAGCAATATTTTCTGCTCCAACTTCATCTATTAATTTTTGTAATTTATTTAAATCTATATTTCCTTTAAAAGGTACATCAAGAGTAGCATCATGAGCTTCATCTCTGATTACATCTCTAAATATACCTCCATTTCTTTCTTGGTGATATCTAGTAGTAGTAAAATACATATTTCCAGGAACATATTGTCCAGGCTTTATAGCTATTTGAGATAAAATATTTTCTGCTCCTCTTCCTTGGTGAGTAGGAACTATGTGTTTAAATCCAAAAATTTCTTGTACAGTTTCTTCTAAATGGAAGAAATTTCTACTTCCAGCATAGGCTTCATCACCTTGCATTAAACCAGCCCATTGTTTGTCACTCATGGCATTAGTACCACTGTCAGTTAATAAGTCAATGTAAACATCTTCAGAGTTAATTAAGAAAGTATTATATCCTGCTTTTTTTATTACTTCTTCTCTTGCTGCCTTGTCAATCATTTTTACAGTTTCTACACTCTTAATTCTAAATGGTTCAGCTGGGTAATCTTCATATCTCATATTAGTTCCTCCTAGAAATTTAAAATAAATATAAATATTTAATACATAATGCATTATGCTTTTTACAAAATAAGTATAACTCTTTTTAACTTATTTGTCAAATTTTTTTTGATTATGTTTTAAGTCTGTAAAATCAAGCTATAAATATCACATTATATAAGTATAACTTATTTAAAGTTTAAAAACTTTTGCAATTATTTATTTTTTAATTATATTTGAAGTTTCTTATTAAATATGTTATAGTCTAATATAAATTAAATTGGGGGAAGATAATATGAAAGTAGTAAAGGACTTATTAAGTGAGCAAATATATAAGATTTTAAAAAATGATATAATCAATTCTAAAATAAATTTTGGTGAAGTTTTGGTCAATAAAAATTTACAAGAAAGATTTGAAGTAAGTTCTAGCCCAATAAGAGATGCAATTCTTAGATTAAAAGAAGATGGAATAATAGAAGAAATAACTAGATCAGGAGCTAAATTAATAGATTTTGATCCTAATTTTGCTTGTGAAGTCAATCAATTAATTATGACTATTACTTTGGGGGTTATTGAATATTCATTAGAAAATGAGCAAAATAGAAAAGAAATTATTTCTAACTTAAAAAAATATATAGATTTACAACAAAATAATATGTCTACTGATTTATATTATGAGTATGACTACCATTTTCATAAAACTTTTTTTGATTATTCAAATAATAAGCTATTAAAAGACTTATTTAAAAAATATAATTTAATTAATGAAATTTTAGTTAAGGCATATCATAAAGGAGCTTTTTCCTTAGAAATTAGAATGGCTTGTTTAAATGATCATAAAAATATTATTAAATCCATAGAAGAAAATAATATATCTAAGACTTTGGATTCGGTAAAGAAACATTATTTAAGAGCTGATAAAATATTTAAAAAAAGTATAAAAATAAATTGAAAGAGGCTGTTGCAAACTTAATAAATGAAGTAAAAAATAGTTCATTACTAGCCAAATTTCTTGACGAATAAAAATTAAGAATTCGCTGCAAATTCAACCAACTCGCTAACAAGTTAGCTCAAACATGTTGAGATTTGCTCGGCTCATTCTATTTAATTTTTATCCTAAAATTTGGAATGTAATTTCACTTATTTTTTACTTCCATTTCAATAGACTAATTTGCAACAGCTCTTTTAGTAATTATTTATATCTTTTTTCTCTTATTTCATCAACAGCCTCTGCTATATTATCAAGGCTAGGATCAATTTTTACATTTTTACTTACTGGACTATACCAAATAAATTGTGAGAAATAACTTTTTAAATCTTTTCTGGCAAAGTCATATCCAGCTAATGCATAAGGATAATTACGAATTATATCTAAATCTTTATCACTTAAATTTTTTAAAGAATCAACTATTTCTGAATAGTTACTATAAGCTATCTCTCTTAAAATTTCAAAATATTTATCTTTAAATTTGTATCCTTGAACTTTTCCTTCTGGATATTCATATTCAAAACCAAAAATACTATCCATACGGGTCATATAGAAATCTTCACTAGGAGAAAAATTTTTAGTCCTATATCTTACAGAACCATTATCAAGTTTTAAATAAATTACTCCATATTTTTTAATTCTATCTGCATCTTCATCATTAGGTTTAGTTGGAGCTATGGTAACCATTTTTCCTTTACCAACAATTTCCCAGTTTATTTTTTTGTTATTTTTCCAGAAAGAATAAGGTAATTTAACAAAATAATTTTCAGGTTGAATTTCAATTTCAAAATCTTCAACGGTCTTATTTTTCCATTTAGAAATAGTTGTTACAACATAATCAAAATCTCTTTCATATACTCCATACGAACCTGTATAGAAATAACTATGCTCTACAACATTTTCTCCTTGTTTAAAGTCTGCATTGAAGTAATAAACATAGTTATAGAAGTTTTTTTCTTTTTCTGTATATTCTTTTATAATATTCTTATCTAAAACGCCTTTTGAAAGTAACTTAGATAATAATTCAACATTAGATTTAACTTCTTTACCATTGACGATGGTTTTAAAATTTTTAATTTTTAAAGGTTCAGGTTTTCTACTTATTTTAGTTGTTTCATCTTCATCCTCACCATTACCACTTTCAGGTGTAACAAAACCTATTATCTTATTTTCAGCATTGGGACTGTCAAAAGTAAATTTGACATTAACTAACATTCCATCTTTTGTTAATTTTAAAGTAATCTTTTCTTTTTTGATAGCTACATTAGAGCCTTTTAAAGGGATTATATGTTCTCCTTCTGATCCAAACTCCCAGTCATTAGCAAAAGTAAAAATACTTAAAATGCAAAACATAATTGCTAGAAAAATTTTTTTCATTATATCTCCTCCATAAAATTTTTGTTGATTTATCATATCATTTTATTCAAAATTATGCTATACTTTAAAATAAAGGTTACTTAAAATAAGAGAAATTTGAAAGGAGAAATATGGACAATAATTTACAGCCACAAATGCCACCTTATGCAAGAAGAAGAGTTTCACCTGTTACGAAAAAAATTATTTTTTTGTTTGTACTTACAATTCTATTATGGATACCTTTAATACTAATAGGAAATTTAATAAATGATAGAGGGAAGCTATATAAGCAAACAATAACCAATATTGGAAATGAATGGGGAAAAAGCCAAAAAATTATAGCCCCTGTTATTACAATTTCATATACAGATACAAGTATAAATAATAAAGATAGTGTTAATAATGCTAGTAATACAAAAGCTGTTGCAGTAGTCCCAGTTGAAAGAAAGTTTGCAATATTACCAGAGGAACTTAATGCTACTATTGAAATGAAAGACGAGGTAAGGCAAAGAGGTATATACAATGCAACTGTTTATAATGCAAATGTTAAATTAAAAGGATATTTTTCAGCTAAAATATTAAAAGAAGATAGAAAAGTACTAGGTTGTATATCTATTGGTTTAACAGATACAAAAGCTCTTATAAAAATCAATAAATTTAAGATAGGAGATATGGATTTAGAAGCTATGTCTGGAACTATGGCTGCTCCTTTGATTACAAATGGAATATCTGGTCAACTAGGACCTGAACATAATAATACTATGAATAAAGAAAAAATTCCTTTTGAAATAGATATTGATTTTAGAGGAAGCAGGGATATTTCAATATTACCACTTGGAAAGAAAAATCATTTTGAAATAAAATCTAATTGGAAATCTCCAAGTTTTTCAGGAGTATTACCTACTGAAAGAACTATTGATAATAATGGATTTTCTGCTGTATGGGAAGTTTCAAATTTAATTAGAAATTACCCTCAAATTATAGATATAAATAATGATCAATTTTCTGATTTTTACCAAGATGGAGTTGTTTATAATGAATATGATGACGAAACAACATATTCTGATAATAATGATGAAAATACTATTGTAAAAGTAGCATTATTTGATTCTGTAACTAGCTATACTCAAATATATAGAGCTTGTAATTATGGAATATTGTTTATAGGTATGAGTTTGGTTGTAGTTTTTATATTTGAAATTGTTAGCAAAAAGGCTGCACACTATGTACAATACGGAGTAGTAGGATTCTCACTTGTTATATTCTATCTATTACTTTTATCATTGTCAGAACATATAGGTTTTGAGTGGTCTTACTTAGTTTCTTCATTGGCAATAGTGATTCCAAACTCTTTATATATAACAAGTATGACTTCTAGTAAAAAGTTTGGTATAGGAATGTTTATCTTCCTAAGTGGTATCTATGCAATACTATTCTCTATTTTAAGAATGGAGCAATATGCATTACTTACTGGAAGTTTATTAATACTTGCTGTACTTTATGCAGTGATGTACTTAACAAAGAAAGCAGATGTTTTCCAATCTCTTGAAGGTAAGGAATAAGAAAAATGGATAAAAATTAAGAATTCGCTGCAAATTTGGCAAACAATCATAAAAATGAGGTTATCATAGATTTTTCTACAATAACCTCATTCTTTAATTTTTAAGGGATTTTTTATGAAAATAAATTTTACTTGTTAATAATTTCTAGCATATCTTCAACAGTTTTTTCTCCAAAGTATATATGTTGGTCATCAACTATAATAGCTGGAACACTCATAATATCATATCTATTTTTAAAATCTTGGAAAGTGAAGATATTTATCATTTCCATTTCAACATTTTTATTTAATGTTGCTATTCTTTGAGTTGCTTGAACAGTCTTTGGACATTTAGTACAAGACAATGAAACTCCAATTTTAATATTTATTGGTTTATTAATCTTTTTAATTTTTTCTAAACTTTCACTAGCAACTTTTTGTCCTGGTCCTGCAACATTGTATAACCCAAGTATAAATGAATTTAATTCATGTCCACTTGGTAAACTTGAATATTTTAAACCTGCAAAGTTACCATCTTTATCTAAAATAGCTATTGTAGGTGTTCTTGTAACTTTTACCTTAGCTTCTAATTCTTTATTTTCTCCTTCATTATATGATGAGAATTTTAATTTTTCAGGAGATATAGAAGCTATATCTTTTACAGCATTTTCTATATTTAAAGATTCTTCATTATTAGGATTTTTGAAAACTACAATTTCTACTGGATTTTCAAATCTATCAACAACAGCAACTAATTGTTGTCTTAATTCATCATCTAAGAAATGTTCTTTTTCAGAAGTTACAGAAGTAGTCTTTTCTTCTTCCTTTTCTTCTTTTTTAATTCCTAATTCATCTCTTAAATCATGGACATATTTTTCTATGCTTGTAGCTGCAATAGCTCCATCAGCAACAGCCGTTACAACTTGTCTTAATCTCTTAGGTCTGATATCTCCTACTGCAAATACTCCATCAACATTGGTCATTAAATCTTCATTAGTAGGAATAAAACCTGCTCCATCTATTTCTATATGTCCTTTAAATATTTGACTTGAAGGTGCATATCCAACAAATACAAATACTCCAAATGTTTCTCCAACTTTTGCTTTATATTCAGTAATTTCTCCTGTTACATTATTTTTAAATTTAGCAGCTGTTGGTTTAACATCTCCCGTTAATTCTATTAATTCAGTATTAAATTTAACTGTAATTTTTGGATGAGCTTTTACTTTATCTCCTATTGATTTGGCACAAGTAAAATCTGGTTCTCTTGCTATTATTGTTACAGATTTTCCATATTTTGTTAAAAACATTGCTTCTTCTGCTGCTGCAAAACCTGCTCCTATAACAAAGATATCCATACCTGTGAAAAATTCTCCATCACAAGTTGCACAATATGCAACTCCTCTACCTGTAAATTCTTGTTCACCAGGGAAACCTAATTTTCTTGGTGCAGCTCCTGTTGCAATAACGACACTAAGAGTCTTATATTCTGCCTTATTAGTTTTGACAGTCTTTATTTTTTGAGTAAAGTTCATATCAACAACTTCTTCTTGAACGAAATTAACTCCAAAACCTTGTGCTTGTTTTTTAGTTTGAGTCATAAACTCACTTCCAGAAATTTCTAATATTCCAGGATAGTTTACTACTTCACTTGTAAGACTAATTTGCCCACCTTTATTTTCTTTTTCTATAACTAAAACATCTAGTTTTGCTCTTCCACCATATATTCCAGCAGATAAACCAGCAGGTCCTCCGCCAATAACTATCATATCATAAATTCTTTCCATTTCTCCTCCTTACTAATTTACTAAAATTTTAAAATCTATATTTAATTCAATTTTATTTTATATTGCTAAAAATATCAATGAAATTATTAAAAAATTGTATTTTAATATTAATAAAAAATAGTTCATTGCTAACTAAATTTCTTAACGATAAAAAATTAACGTTTGCTGCAAATTCACTAAACTTGCTGACAAGTCAGCTTCAAACACAGTGAGATTTGCTCGGCTCACTTGCTTTAATTTTTCATCTAAAATTTAGAATGCAACTTCACTTATTTTTTATCAAATATTTATTGTTTTACTCTCACAAGTTAATAATTTTATCCATATTTTTAGTATTTAGTTATATAAAAGGGGAAAAGTGTTACTGTTCCCCTTATTATATAAATTGTATCTTGTATCTAATTCCTTAATCTATATTAATTTAATTTTATAATTCACCAATTAAATCTAAGCTAGGTTTTAAAGTTTCGCTTCCAGGTTGCCATTTAGCTGGACATACTTCTCCGTGTTCAGCAACAAATCTTGCACCTTGAAGTTTTCTTAATAATTCTTTTGCTTCTCTTCCTATTCCATTATCATGTACTTCATAAGCAACAATTTTTCCTTCTGGATTGATTACAAAACTTCCTCTTAAAGCTAATCCTTCTTCTTCTATCATAACTTCAAAAGCTCTTGCTAAGAATCCAGTTGGGTCAGCTACCATTGGGTAAGTAACTTTTTTAATTCTTTCTGAATGATCTGCCCATGCTTTGTGAACAAATGCAGTGTCACAAGAAACTGAATAAACTTCTGCTCCTTCTTTTTTGAAATCTTCATAGTGATCTTGTAAATCTTCTAATTCAGTTGGACACACAAATGTGAAATCTGCTGGATAAAATACGAACACTGACCATTTTCCTAATAAATCTTTATCTGTTACTGTTATAAAATCTTTTTCTCCCTTTTTGAAAGCTGTTGCTTTAAATTCAGGAACTTTTCTTCCTATTAATGACATAATAAATCCTCCTTTAATATTTTAAAATTTGTTTAGTTTTTTCTATACGCAATTTGCCAAGTTCGCCAATATCGTCAAGACCAGCTGTATCAATGATATTTACAGGGCCAAGTGGTAAAAGTTCCATGGCTTTATGCACTGGGTCTGTTGTCGTTCCTTTGACTGGAGAAACTACAGCGATATTTTGATTAGTTAAGGCATTCATAATGCTAGATTTACCAGCATTACGAATACCAAAAAAAGCGATATGGGTGCGATTGGCAAGTGGAGTTTGATTTAAATCCATAATATACACCTTATTTTTTATTAAAATCTGAAATCACGTTGACCTTCAGCGATTAAATGAAGTTGTTTAGTTACGATATCGCGAACTTTATCGCTTTTAATTTGATCTAATTGTTCATGAATTAATTTATCGCCTACTTGTTTTGTATCATCACTAGCATAATCGCAAAGATATTCTTTAAGTGTCATTAAAGCGTTAGGTAAACAGCAATTGGAGATTTGACCACTTTTGCATAAGCTCATAAATCTATCTCCTGTTCTACCTTCGCGATAGCAAGCTGTACAGAAGCTAGGTACAAAACCTAATTTACGACTTCATCTAAGGAGCGATTATCGCTTACATCAAATTGGCTGGAATTTTCTTCGGGAGCTTCTTTTTCGGCATAGCCACCAACGCTAGTGCGAGAGCCACCGCTAATTTGAGAAATACCAAGTTGCAATACTTTTTCACGACAAGCTTGGCTTTCACGAGTGGAAACAATCATGCCAGTATAAGGAACAGCAATGCGGATACAAGCTACAATTTTGGCAAAAGTATCATCATCAATACCATTATTAAAAGTA
>OGGR01000253.1_pt1 | contig 42306 bp, 48 predicted proteins | sample 1571321 | NCBI WGS metagenome assembly OGGR01 (sample SAMEA2582048, study PRJEB24529) | metagenome | biome: Human gut stool | place: China | collected 2011 | reverse complement strand
ATTTGAAAACAAGAACCTCGCTTAGGCCTGTGTCCATATTACGTGGGTAGGATCAAGGATCCGGAAAATACCGCTCATTACGTACAGTCGATACCGCTTTGTACAAAAAACAGTCTTAGCGTGGGATAATTTCCGTTTTCCAAGCGGACCCCATATTCATATAAAGCCTCTGTGCTAGAGGCTTTCTTAGCATGTTTAGTTGCACTGGAGTTGATAATGGCCTCAATGCACAAATTGAGGTAAATTGATATTGATTTTACTTTTCCGTTGTTCGTTTCTCGTCTTATTATATTTAAATGATAATTGTAGTTGTATAATATTTTATTACTCTTGAATTGTCTGAGCCTGATATTTTTCAATAATAATGTTATTGATCCCTAAATCTGATAGCAGATAAGATGTTACGATTGTTTTCAGATAGTTCCCAATTTTAACATAATCACCAATCGTCAATATGTTCATTAACTCCTTTTTGCGGTCAACATGTGCTAATTCATTTCTGAGTGTGGCAATATTTTCACCAATAGATTTATTGTTGAATTTCTTAAAAAACAGTTCTATCTCTTGAATAAGAAACAAACTTGCATACTCATTAATGGGCTTCATGTATTTTTCATTTTTTGAGCCACCTATTGTTTTGTTTATTGCTTCTAATTGAGTCGCAAACAATATAATATCAGTATGAGCTTGATGCAGTGTTCGAAAACCTGTTTCATACTGATATGTTATTGTCAATGGCATATATCTTTCTGCTATTTTGAACCATTTGCAGAATATCTTTCCAAGATTAATATGCTTCCTGTTTATTGGAAGGAGTTGATGTTTTATTTCTCTCAGCGCCAGGTCAATAGTTCTTTGTTCAAACCCCGTTGTTAAGAGACATGGTGTCTTCGAACCATTTCCCTTGAACTTTATGTTTATTTCTTCAGGAAGAGTCGGTTTGTTTAGAAGAATTGAAAATAACCCGGAAATATCCCAGCACTTTGATATATGGTCTTTTATTCCTAAGTCATTAGATGATTTTATCCTAAAGTAGAAAACAAGTTCTTTTCTAATGGAGAAAAAAGCATCTGGGTATAATTCTTTTGTCTTTTTTAGTTGATGAATTATGTTCTCCAGTGCGGCTTTGTTTTGGCAATTTATTATGTTTAATAGATCATCACCAATTACGCTAAATGATACATGGTTGACAAGTTGAAGAGTCCAATGGTTTCCTTTCGCGATAAATATTGGATGTTCTAAATGTTTCAATTGAGTGAAAAAACCGTGAGGGTGGATAAATTCTTGCAACCCGTGTAAGGATAAATCACAATATTCTATCTTTGAGTCTGGGGCATAAAAATCATTGAATAGCATTATGGGAAATCCATGCCTTCCTGTATGGATAATCCCTTTACCAAAATGAATATTTCCTTGCGTGAAATCAAATTTCCCAATTAAAGTACATCTTTCTCCAGTATTTAATACCCCATATAATATTTCACATGTTCTTGGGCTTTCACTGTCAGAAATACAATAATCTAAAATCAAACCATGGTACGGTGAATATTCAATTCGTGCAGAAAATCTTCCTTTATTATCATCAAGTTGGTGCCAAAATTCACCATGAAAAAAGTATTCTTTGGTTAGTTCGTATTTTTTTGCCGCCATGTACTGCTCCATTTGTAGAATCATTCGAAATAGTAAAAATACTACTCAAAACTCGTCTTCAAGATCTCTGGCTATCTGCTCATTCTCATGATGCTCAACAGCATCACTGATCAAATTCATCATGTTATTAAGAAACTCCTCTACAACTTTAAACGCATCATTGAGCGTAGCTGTATTGAATGTATGTATCTTTTCATTTGTTGTTTTCGTTTTCCCATTACGATGAACTATGTCATGCCTCAGTTTCATCAATTCATTGATATTTTTGAGAGAAATACGCGGATGTTGCTTAGGTTGCAGGACTGCTTTATATATTTCAACTACCAGTGGAATTCTATGATAAAGAATATCTGAAAGGTACTCCTGTACATATTTGTTTGCGTTAGACTCTTTATTTATCAACTCAGACAGAGAAATGTTTTTTGCTTTTAGTTCATTTATGTTTCTTATGGCATTGTCTACATATCTGTTATGTGACAATACAACGCTTTTAATCATTTCGCTAAGACAAGTTTCCATTATTGTCACAATGTATGCTATTTTCATTTTTATGAAAACTTCACTTGTAAATTGTTTTCCCTCTTCTTTTATTTGTTCTAAGAGGTTTATTGCTATTTTATAAATTTCTGTATGTGGATGCTGTTTTAACCATTTTTCGTTTTCATATTCTTCCATAGCCATATCAGAAAGAAAGTCCTGATACTCGTCATAGTCCTTTTCAAGTAACTGCCATTCTTCAGAATCCTCCTCAAGATCTGGGCTGGAAAGCCGTTCTCGTATCCATTCCTCACGGCGACTTTCCTCGACTTGCATAACCCAATCTTTTGTAGCTCCCACAATACCCTCCTTATGTTCATTGCTAAATATCAATAGTCACTTTATCGGAGACTACGTGAAAAATCTTCTCCTTTCCCCCTGCTTTTTTATCAGATTTCACGTAGCACACCGCTGCTACTGCATACATCAAAAAAATGACGGTTTTTATCACCTTGTGCGCTGCAACTTACTGAAAAAACTGGATTCATGAAAATGCCGGTAACGGCATTGACCTGTTGGCCTACGCGACCGATAGCATTGGACACAACAAAAAAACTGAAAGAAAATTCCCTCAAATGAAGGGGAAAAAACGGAAGTACAGCTGAACGACAGGCACAAAAAAACCCGACTGGTAATCGGGCTTTTTTGTGTTTTCCAGCCTTGAGTTGGTAGCTCTGACTGGAGAAGGTTACTCTACACCTAACGTTTACATTTTATTCACTATGGTGCTGTAAAGCAACTAAATGTGGTTAAGGAACCACATTTAGTGGTGTAACGGGTGTTTTGTGTAGCGTATAATCAGTCAGTTAGTCATGTAGTTGGCTTGCAATCCTGCTCTTCCCGTATCTGCGGGTATGAACGATTTTAAAGTCCTGGCTGGATAAACAGGTGGTGCTGTATTCGGTGCTCTGGCAGGAGGAGGTCACTCTACACCTAACAATGCGAGAGAGCCGTTGTGACAGGCAGTGTATGAGTAAGCAACGGTGATTTCCTCCAGTTTTACTGGAGAAACGGATGATTAATTTGTTAATCATCGTTCTCAGGGCTGTGGTCGCCGTTGCAAACGCGCTGATTGCAATTCTGGAACTGATTCGCCAGCTCATCGACTGATGACAGCGGAAACGTAACTAAGGGCAGGAAGTGAACCGCTTCCTGCCCTTTAACGTACTGTGATATTTTTTCAAAATATGTGATTTATCCGGGGTTGGCTGCTGCAATAAACAAAGTTTATTGTCGGTTGCATACTTTACTCATGACTTCAACCAGAACTGGAAAGGCCGGTCGTTGCCATGCTGTTAGTTTGCCTGGCTGATAGGTTCTGGCACCATTCACTTCTTTTCCGTTTCTGTCAATAGAGGGATACGAGTAACGTTTTTCATACGCTGCCGCTTCTGCATCGACCAATCTCATTATCTCCCCTACTGAAAAATTAGAACACTTCCTTTGTGAGATCTGATAAATCTGCTGCACTGCTGCATACATGTATCCTACACACAGCCCCCAGTCTGCCTTACTTTTTACTGTATCTGCCTCTTTACAGAATTGATACCAGTCTGAAATTTTAGGGTAGGAGGCATCCACAACTGTGACTCCAGGCATCTCGATTGGGATAGATAAGATTGACGCGCTAGGTTCAGTTGCAAACGTATTATAGGACACACTGTTTAACAGTAGCAGGTAAAAGGCAATGAAAAATCTAGAGCTTCTTCTGCTGCTGGACATACCTATTGCTCTCTTATTTGTATTGTTAATTTGCGCTTTTCTTGGAAAAGAATAGACGAAGGTAACAAAATATTGTATTTATTTCAATGAATTATCACTATCTTTAAGTGTTTTTGCTTAAGCCGCATTAGTTACAACATTCAAGAAAATTAACTAACCACCACGCATAAACTTCTGCGCATATATAAATGTCCCTTTATGGACAAGTTTTTAACGAAAACAGCAGAATAACGAGCACTATTAAAAAAGCCGTCCCGAAGGACGGCACAAACCCTTAGAGTCTGTTTAGTACAGCTTGGTAATGTTAATGGTTATGTTATTACCAGACAATAAACTGACCGCTGGCTTTGCACTACCATTTACATTAGCTAGGACAAAAATAATTGTCGTCATGACCAAATATTTCATTCTTTAGCTCCTGTGATGGAGCTACGGGGAAATCAGTTAGGGTGGAAGCCTCCCTCATTCACCAGCTAGCGTCAGATAACCAGCCTTCGTAGCAGGGTTGAAAGGGTATCCCTTGCTTCCACCCCAGGTGTCCAGCCTGCGGGAATACCGTGATTGTTTGTGTAATTAACTTAAATTCCGGTAGCTAAATAGAAATCTCTAATTTGCAAACCAGCTTGGTTATTACTGAACTACATTATTTAAATGCCTGCTACGGGCAGTATGTCAATCCGACGAATTGATTATACCTTAAGAATCCTCCCACACAATGGTGAACTCATCCAAAACCTTTACTCAGAGGGAATAGCAGACTATTATGAAGATGTCAGATAACCAGTCTTAATGGAATGCAGCATGAAGTGTCCAGACTTCAGGTGCTGCGCAAAAAGCCGTCAACAATGACGGCTTTTTTGTCAATGTTTATAATCTATACATTCCCCCCTACTCACAAGAAGAGTGTCCGAATTTACACTTTACCGCTTTGCTGATTGTTCCTCGGCTGCATCCCAACACTTTCTGAACTTGACTCCAGGAGCTTCCGCTCTCAATCAACCTGTTAATTGCGTCATATCTGGCTTGATTAGGTTTACGACCTTTATATTTGCCGTCTTTCCTTGCTTTCTCTATCCCTTGTTTCTGGCGTTCCCGTCGTTGTTCATAGTCCCTTCTGGCAACAGCGGCCAGCATATCCAGCAGCATATCGTTAATGGCAGCAAACAACCGGCTGTCAAACTCACTCATGCCAGAATTAATCCATGTGGTCGGAACGTTCACGGCCATAACCCGGATATCTTTCTGACGGATCATTTTCTTCAGCTTATTCCAGTCTTCCCCTGACAGGCGGGAAAGTCTGTCAACGTCCTCAATGAGCAAAATGTCATTTTGCTGGCAATCTCTCAGAAGACGGAAGAGTTCAGGACGATCGAGACGAGAACCGGATTCATTTTCAATATAGTAGCTACAAATGATCAAGCCTCTTTCTCTGGCAAAAGCTTCGATGGTTTCCTGGGCACGCGAAGCATCCTGTTCTGCTGTTGAAGCTCTCAGATAAGCGCGGACAAAGCTTGTTGGTGCATTTGAAGTCATATTACAGAACCAGTTCGCATAAGGTCACACCACTATACCCAAAATGCACCAGAAAGTGGATCGACAGGAAAGGCACACTCTAAAAGAACCAGAAAACAGACCTCTGGTCATAAAGTGACAATGTCACATGGAAATTTACAACATAAAGATGATGTAAATACAAGAACTGCTTTACTATGTAAAGCCAATATAAAGACACATTAGTCTTTACAAAATAAAGACAACATAAATATATCATTGTCTTTATTTGTGCTTTACATGGTAAACCCTATGTAATATAAAGACACTGTAAAGACAAGATGGTCTTTACATAATCTTTACATCATAAAGAGAGGAATTCTCAAATGGGTAAAATCTTGCTTGTCGTATCAGATAAGGGTGGTGTAGGAAAAAGTACCTACGTGGCTAACACAGGCTCAATGCTGGTCAATAAAGGTAAGTCGGTAATTATCCTCAAGACAGATAAAAACCACGATCTGTTGAGCTGGAACGAAAAGCGGACAGATAACGGCTTACTCACTATCCCGGTTCACGCAGCTTACGGAAACGTCAGCAATGAAATTAAGCGACTTAGTAAGCTGTGTGAAGTCCTCATTGTCGATTGCCCCGGCCACGACAGCCAGGAGTTCCGTAGCGCCCTGACAGTATCAGATATCGTGGTAACACTGGTTAAGCCGTCCTCTGATTTCGAAAGCGAAACACTGACCAGTGTTACAGAGAAAATCCGCACCGCTCAGAAAGCTAACACAGCCCTGGAACCGTGGGTGCTGTTCACTAGAATCAACTCAGCAAAACCCCGCCACAGAAAAGCGGCCATTGATCTGGATAAATTACTGCGGTCGGATAACATCTGGATTCAACCTCTTAAAACCCGGATATCCGAGCTGGATGTGTATGAAAGCGCCTGTAATGAAGGGGCAGGAGTACATGACGTTAGCCGGGCATCAAGCCTTTCAACAGCGAAAGCACAGATTGAATTAGTGGCGCAGGAAATTGGAATTTTATAGCAATATCAATACCATCTATAACAATCTTTACATTGTAAAGACAATATAAAGACAGTATAATATTTACTATTAATGCATACCGTACAAGGGGAAATTATTATGGCTTTAAAACTAAACCGTCCGAACATCGATGAATCTCAGCAACCAGCAACAAACGCAGAAACCGCGCGTTTTATCTCCGGCGCTACCAGAGCGCCTGTAGTGGGTAAACCAAAGTTGATGAACTTCAGACTTTCAGCCCATTTTGAGGACATACTGGAAGCTGAAGCTATCAGAACAGGGCAGAGCAAAACAACCGTGCTCAAAGCGGCGCTGGCGATGTACAACAGCCAGGATGAAAACATAAAGAATCACTGGTTACTGGAATCGGCAAAATTCTAACCATAGAAGTATGGATGAAAATCTATGAGATATTTAACCGAATTAATCTGTAACCTCTACAGGTTGACAGATCACCATAAGCTGACCGCTGCAACGTTTAAAAATCTTGCTGATATTAAGTTAGTTGAACCTACAGCGGATGCAGATACCATATTGCAGCTTGAAAATATATTTAGCGAATACTCACTAAGATATATTGACAGGGATCTGGCTGAAATTCTGAGTAACATAATAACTACAGATAAAAACCACTCTCTGGATTTCGATTTTAACAAGATACAGTCTCTGACTGCCTCGAAAAGTTTCGGTTGTGGATGGAACAAAGTAATAAATGGTAGTTGGTTCAAAAACCTTTATTCATGGGGGGAAGGGATGTATCCCGCCCAAAACCTGAAAGCTGAAAACATTTCAGACTGGGAGGATAATATATGGCACATTGAGCATGAAGGTTTCAACCCTCGCGATCCTATTAATGTTAAATATTACTCTTGGCTTGACCGATATGTAGCTTTAAACAGTGGTGGTTCACATCATGCAGCAATGGTTGTATATCAATCTGTCAGAGACAAATTAGAGTATAAAAGAGAAGCGGTTATTGAACACCTGAGCATAAATTCAAACACCGTTGAAATACTTGGCCAGAACTACTATTCATTCATATTCCAGATAAAACACCCTAGTAATAAGACAGAAAATTATACATCAGAATATGAATTTACAGATGCTTTAAAAGACTTTGGACAAAACAGACATACCACACTTAAACCTGTTAATTACGTTTCTAACATAAAATTAGCATTTATTCCCAAAGATGCTTTAAAAACAAACAGCGAGACATTCCGCAACTGGTTTTATTCTGCAATTAGCTACGGAAAAATAATATCACTCCCTGATTATCTGAAAAATCCAGCACATTATCATACACATCATTACTCACATGAACTAGACTCGATAACACTTGGCAACCCAAGCAGAAAATATAAACTGAGAGGAGATTCTTAGCTTTTATATAAAAAACCAATGTTATCATTTGTCAGAAGATCGGCGAGGGTAGTACATTCAAGAAGCACAATATTTGTTCCTTCCAACAAACGGGCATCAGGTATCTTATCGAAGCTGATAATCATCATTGGCTTGCGTTGTGTTAAATCAAAGATTACCAATGGAAGTATTACACTGTTAATTAATTCAAACTCTTTAAAGAAAGCATCAGTGCCATACTCACTGGCTGGAAAAAGAATCTCACTTAATCTCACACCATAAAAAACATGGTAGTTTTCTTTAAGGTTATCCTTTAAAATATTAACAGCCTTAGTATATTTTTCGTTAATAAACTCTCTCACCTGATATTCCATAAAATTCTCCGACAAGAACCGACTGTAGGTCACCGGGCAAACGTTGCAGAATGGCGTCAGAGACGTCATTTTGCGGCGTTTGCCCTATCCTGCATCGCAGTGAAAAGGCAGGGACTGGCATAACTGCTGAGTAGCATCATTGCTGGCTTATCTCGCTACTGTTCTCGGTGCTTTCGTCCGCAGGTTCGGGAACAAGTAACTTGTGCCAAGGCATAGTTTTGTTGAGCAGCTCCATCAGAGGCTCAGCCAGCAGTCCCAAAATCCAGGTTGCCGTAATCACCGGTATAGTCAGATTTTGTGGCGTCCATAACTGGTGATCGAGATGATACCAAGTGATGACACACAAAATACCACCCAGCCAGAATACAGCCCATTTAAACGCACCAAGAATGGCTAACACAAAAACAAAGATAAAATGTAAAACACTCGCGACAAGAAGACGAAGATAAAACCATCCCCAGCCAAGCCACTTAACAAAAGTGCTCCCTGTTTTCACTGCAAAACGTTTCTTACGCTCCCTGGCAATTTCTTTCCTGAATTTAGCACGTTCTTCCCCCTGAGGGAATTGATAGATTTTAGCCATGAGCTACCTCATTTCGATCTCAAAACGAAGTTTATGCAATTATCCTCTGAAACCGTATGGTATTCTGATATCTAAGCCCTCACTTTCTTTATCTATTTTATAAGAAAACCTTAGCTTTGATGCTCTTCTTGCGACTCTCTCAACGATTTTAACTTCGAGATGATTAATCTCTGTATATTGATTTATTTTTTCAATATTTTTTTGCAGAAAAACCTTATTAAAATCCTTAAAATTCTGATAAAGGTAAACTTTTTCGCCATTATCTATTCTGAATAATTCAAGTTCATCCTTTAATACATCTACTTCAATGTCGAAAAATGTCTTTTTACCACTGCTGTATTGTTTCCTGATAAACTGATAAAGCATATTTGAATTTTGATCAGCGAGTCTTACAGACGATATCAAAACCTGAGTAGTGTAAGAATCCTTTAACATCGTGATATATGGCTCAATGACATGTGAAAAAGCAATATCAATATATCCTTCACTTTCAACATAATCACAAAACGCAGTCAGGTTCATAAGCCTGACTGCATCAGAAGGTAATTTACCTCTCTTCTTCGTATGTCCAGAGCTTTGATTGCCCTGAGGTGTGAGAAGTTGATTTCGAGGAATGCGAATAACACTGGCCTGAAGTTCTTCTGCCCCCTCTTTCAACTGCCGGTAAGCACCTGTTACATCAATATCAGCGATAAATGCATATTCCCGAGCCGTAATACGAAAGGTTGCCCCCTCAGATAACTCTTCACGTGAATCAATCTGCGCCATAGCCATAAACAAAATTCTTCTGGCAGACAAAGGCAACGATGAGAATGTGCTGTTAATTTCATTTCTGTGGCGAATTTTTGTTTTCTTTGTAACGCTCAGTAAGTTCATACATTACCTGTGGTTTTTAAGTTCTGATGGTGAAATCATAACCACAAAGGCGGAAATATGTAAAGTGGTTTATCCACCTTATGTATTTCCACCAAAACACGGATCACATGAAAGAATTTTTATCATTTATATTCAATATGATAGAAATGCGCAGGTATCCACCTTTTAACGTCATACGTTAAATTAGAGCACTATAAAGAACTAAAGAAATGAAGATACAAAGATACGAATATCTGAATAAAAACAGAAAAATGCGTACCCATCCACCTTTCAGTGCGTACCCATCCACCTTTCAGTGCGCAGCCATCCACCTTTCATGAAAATTACAGTGCGTACCTATCCACCTTTCAGTGCGTACCCATCCACCTTTCATTTTGAGGCGACAAAAAACAACACCTATCTTAATGAAATTATTGATAAAAAAGCTGGCACAATGTTTGCAAAATAAGTTAAAGTAAGTTAAAGATCTTAAAGTAGATCTACCGATCTACATTTAAGATCTTAAAAACAAGAAGTTTAATAAGCAAAAAAACACAAAAAATCTGTGGATAACTCTGCTCAAAACAAAAAATTCACAGCGCCTGTGGATAACTTTGCGTAAACCCGGAGGACAGATCACTCTGAACCAAGACAACCACACATAAAAACAATATGCTCATTTTTTAACCACTGTGCGTAAGTGCCTAATGTAATCCCTGTGCTATTCCGCTTCCTCGCTCACTAACTCGCTACGCTCGGTCGTTCGGCTGCGGCGAGCGGTGTCTCCTTTCTCAAAACCAGAAGAGTTCAGCTCATACGATCCGTTGATTGATCCTTTTTGGATCTTTCACTGAGAAGCCCTGAATCGCTTTCTGCCGCTTCGTTCGATACAACCATGGTGAAACCATGCGAAATCGAAAAAATCGCTCAGAATGCGATACAGCGCGTTTTAGAGGGTATTTACAAAACAGTCGTTGCCTTGAGGAAATTTTGATCAAGATTGAACTCCTATCCGGATCATGGCAACAGATCACAGCAACAAGGCCGCTAAAAAGCGTTGAGCGGCGTTAAAAACCGTTAAACCGTAGCTGACTACAACGAAACGGGAAAAAACGCTCAGAACGCGTTACAGAGCGTTTTAAGGCGATGTCGGAAAGAGCCATATCTCACCTGTTCTGATGTTTTTCTCAACATAAGCACTTTTAAGAGTGCTTTTAAAGATGCTATTATGCCAATGAGACAAGCGGAGGGCTTATGAGCTATCAAATTCTGACAACCACAGCGGCCAGTATTACTGACCTGAAAAAAAATCCTATGGGAACCGTAGCTGAAGGTGAAGGGGACGCTGTTGCGATCCTGAACCGAAACGAACCGGCGTTCTATTGCGTTCCACCAAAACTTTACGCCTACTATCGGGAACTCGCTGAAGATGCTGAGTTAAACGCTGTTGCTGATGAGCGCATGAAAAACCCGGAAATTGTGAAGGTTAACCTGGATGACCTATGAACTGGCTTTTGACCGTAGAGCACTGAAGGAATGGCAGAAACTCGGCCACACCATCCGTGAACAATTCAAAAAGAAACTGGCAGAACGGCTGGAAAATCCACGCGTACCCGCAGCCCGGTTACATGGTCATGCTGATCGCTATAAAATCAAACTTCGTGCATCTGGCTACAGACTTGTATACCAAGTCATTGATGAGAAAGTCGTTTTACTCGTTATTGCCGTTGGAAGAAGGGAAAGCAGCGAAGTCTATCAGATCGCAGATTTGCGCTAAGATTAATCATCAAATGATTGACTGTTTACAGTCAGAGCGAGAGCATTAAAAATTTGCAATACCTGCAAATGCAGGTATAATAAAACACAAGAAAGGGAAACAGGTTCTCTTTCATCCAGAGCCCAAAGTGGGCGGGAGGTTAAAAATGCAAAACTACGCTAAATCTGTAGCCACAGAGATTTTACGTCAACTTGGTGGTAATCGTTTTATTGTTATGACTGGTGCTAAAAGTTTTTCTTACTTTGATGAAAACGGTGAGTGTGGGTTAACTTTCCGTTTGCCGTCAAATTTTGCAATGAAAGGCATCAACTTAGTAAAAATTAAACTGGATTTTACTGATACGTACCAGGTGAAATTTTCTCGTGTACGTGGTGCTGAAGTTAAAGATATTTCAAGATTCGATAATATCTATTGTGATCAGTTAGCGCGTTTATTTACACAGGAAACAGGGTTACATACCGTGTTATAGATAAAAAGGGGCATTAAGCCCCTTTTTTAGTTATGAGGAATAATATGGATAAAGATAAGATAATTAAGAAAAACAGAGGTAATTACTCCTATGTAATCAGAACGATGGATGAAGATGGGGATACGGTTTTTCACGTCTTAAAATATGTTAAGACGATTGATAAAACTAAAAGCAGGAAAACAGTAAGAAAATTGATAATGGACGAAAAACTCAACCTGGCATCATTGATGCTTCTGGATAATGGGGTTTTGTGTGATTGTCTGACAAAAGGGGATGAAAATGCAGAATAAACCTACACCTGAAGAAGTAAAGAATGCGCGGGTTGCGGCAGGTCTTACTCTTAAAGAAGCTGCTGATATTTTTGGTTATCAACTGAATTCCTGGCAGATGAAAGAAAGTGCAGGTAAGGCCAGTCGTTCTTTATCTATTGGTGAATATCAGTATTTATTGTTATTAGCAAATATGCATCCGTCTTACAGGCTGGTAAAAAAATAACTTGCCATACCTGCAAATGCAGGTATAATAAAACACAGGAAAGGGAAACAGGTTCTCTTTCATCCAGAGCCCAAGCTGGGCGGGAGCTAAAAATGAAAGTATTAACTTTTAAAAATGATACTGTCTCTGTTGGTGATATCTTTGTATCATCATGGGGCTATGAGCAAACTAATGTAACCTTCTACCAGGTTCTTTCTGTTCACGGTAAAAAAACCGTCACCGTTCGCGAGATTCGCGCCAATTCAGAATATACCGATTCAATGGTCGGCTTTAAAACTCCCGTTTTAAATGATTTTACTGGTGAATGTTTTAAGCGTCAGATAAAAGATTTTGGTGATGAGCTGGCAATCAAAATCGAAGATTTTGAAACTGCGTATAAAACTCTACCGGAAGAAAAACATCGATTTTCTTCTTACTACTAATTAATCAGGGGGGATATTCCCCCTTTTAGTAAAGGTCTGAAAATGGAAAGAGAGTTTAGCGCAAAAGCATCATTAAACCGAAATATAAAATTTTGGTTTGAGCAATGTGGATTATCTAAAGAAAGAGTTATTCATTGTATTGATAACTGGTATGACCTTGCATACCCACCATCAGAACAGGAGAAAGCAAAAAAAGAAGCAATTGAGAAGTTAATAAAGTAAAGATAAAGATGGTATCAGGTTGTGGGGCAACCTGATACCGTGACACCTGATTCTATTGCGAGGAATAAAATGTCGGAACGCATATTATCAGCAATAAATGACGTTGAAAAGGGTGGGCGTCCGGTTTTCCCTTTGATGCCATTCCATGTCTTTCCTGAGTATATGGCATTACTCAGAAAAGCACTGGAAAAAAAGACACAAAAGAGAACAGATAAATAAACCGGAGGCTTTATGACAAAACATGATTTTGTGTCCTTTGTCAGTGGAGAATTGCGGCAAGGCGCTGTACGCTTTTCTCTTGCTTTTAACAGCAAAGGAGAAATTGTTCTGCACTGGACTAATAAAGCAGGAATACGAGTCTGGCGGATATTAAGTGGTAATCGTGGCAAAAAACCAAGCAAAGCTAACCTTGAAAGAATGAGTAACTTCCGGCGCTGGCTTTTTGATGCCCGTCAGGGCATGGAAGGCTACACTCAGCAACCTGAACAGAGCAACCTTAGCTGAATAGCCGAAGCCCTCCCGTATTTCGGGAGGTGCTTTCTGATATATTGCGCGGGACTGCGCTTGCGCTTCCTGCCAGACCGTTCGCGGAGCGAACCTGACGGCACTGTCCTTACCGCATTGATCGGGTTTCCGGTCGCAGACGTACGTATGTTCAGCCATGACAACATCAGCCTTTTTGCATTTTTGTTGATGCTCAAGCACAATTTATGAGCGGCGCCAGATTCACTGCGATGCAGGATAGGGCAAACGCCGCAAAATGACGTCTCTGACGCCATTCCGCAACATTTGCCCGGTGACCTACAGTCGGTTCTTGTTGGAGAATTTTATGAAAAAAGTTCAATTCAGAATTGATGAAAATCAGCATGATGATTTGCTGGATTGCCTTAAAACTCTTTATCCGGATGAACCAGCTTTAACAGTAGCTAAAGGCATGAAACTTTTAGCAAATGCTTTATTAAAAAGTAAAGCTGTCAGTAAGGATATAAATACGTTTTTTGATAATAATGATTTTATCAAAACAACGATGTACTTAACAGGTAAACAAAGGGCTGATATTGAAAGAGCTGCTAATCGTCACGGATGGACGTTATCACGAGAATGTCGTTACCGCATACAGACGACACTTGAAAATGAACTGGATTTCTTTGACCAGGAACTGCTGATGATGAATCGTTGCCGTAATTCAATTGATAAGATCGGTCGTAATTTCCATTATATCATTGTTAATGATCAGACCAGGGTTCTTGATAAAGATGGTTTCTATCAGGATGCGGAGCGTCTTACAACAGAAATTTTTAATCTTAAGAATCAGTTTGAGAATTACATTATGTTATGTAAAGGGAGAACTGTTTCAAATAAAGTGGAGATGTGATTATGGGCGTTTACGTTGATAAAGAACATCGTGTTAAACGAAAGTCATCAGAAAATGGTCGTAAGTCAGCTTTCGCTCACAAAGTCAAAAATGGTGGAAAGAACTATAGCCGCAATGTTCAGGAACGTATCAACCGCAAGGGTGCCAGTAAGGAGGTTGTTGTCAAAATATCTGGAGGTGCTGTTACTCGTCAGGGGATTCGGAACAGTATTGATTATATGAGCCGTGAGTCAGAGCTACCAGTGATGAGTGAAAGCGGTCGGGTATGGACGGGTGACGAAATTCTGGAAGCTAAAGAGCACATGATAGATCGTGCTAATGATCCTCAGCATGTGATGAATGATAAAGGTAAAGAAAATAAAAAAATCACACAGAATATTGTCTTCTCGCCTCCAGTTTCAGCGAAAGTAAAGCCTGAAGATTTGCTGGAGTCTGTCAGGAAAACGATGCAGAAAAAATATCCTAATCACCGTTTTGTTCTTGGATACCACTGTGATAAGAAAGAACATCCTCACGTTCATGTTGTTTTTCGTATCCGAGATAATGACGGTAAACGCGCTGATATCAGGAAAAAAGATTTACGGGAAATTCGTACAGGTTTTTGTGAAGAGTTGAAGTTAAAAGGTTATGACGTTAAAGCGACCCATAAGCAACAGCATGGACTTAATCAGTCTGTTAAAGATGCACATAATACAGCACCAAAAAGACAGAAAGGTGTTTATGAGGTTGTTGATATTGGCTATGACCATTATCAGAACGATAAAACAAAGTCTAAGCAACATTTTATAAAGCTAAAGACTCTTAACAAGGGGGTTGAGAAAACATACTGGGGGGCTGATTTTGGGGACTTATGTTCGCGGGAAAGCGTTAAAGCAGGTGATCTTGTCAGACTGAAGAAACTTGGTCAGAAAGAAGTAAAAATCCCGGCGCTCGATAAAAATGGTGTTCAGCATGGCTGGAAAACGGTTCACAGAAATGAGTGGCAGTTAGAAAATCTGGGGGTTAAGGGCGTAGACAGAACACCTTCAGCCAGCAAAGAGCTGGTACTGAACAGCCCTGATATGCTGCTGAAGCAACAACAGCGAATGGCGCAGTTTACGCAGCAGAAAGCATCCACGTTACAGTCAGAACAGAAGCTGAAAACAGGGATTAAGTTTTTTAATATTTAATGTATTGATTATGCGAGAAAAATATTTATTTTAGTTCGCTTGCTCATCTTTTCGCCTTAAAAACAGATCGAAATTCTGCGTTTTAGCTATCATTCGATCTATCGATCTAAAAAACAGATCTGCAAAAGATGAATATTCTGTTTTTCGTTTCTTATGTGGGGTAAATGAAAGTAAAATTGATTTATCAAGATCGAAAGATCTGTTTTGTGTGTTGAACTTAGCATAAGCCACTTGTAGTATAAACTTCGCGCAATAGTAAAAAGTCTCTCTTCATAGGGGCGTGATTTCTCACAAGCAACCACGGTTGGCTTGTGTTTTGTCACATCTGTATATCGGGGATTGAGTATGAAAGGACAGAAACAGTTTTATCTGCTTCAGTGTTCTCCGCATTTTCATCAGTCGGTTCTGTTGCAGTTATCCCGGAGCGGTATCGCTTACTACAATCCAGTTATACGCACTTTCTATAAGAGGCGTGACTGTAGTGCATACAGGGGACAAATCATGCCAATGTTTCCCGGTTATGTATTCGTTCTTCTGGATTTTGAGGTTGTACATCCATCCTGCTTTACCCGGATGAAAAATGTTTATGGACTGGTCAGTTTTGGTGAATATCCTGCTGAAGTTCCTCTAAGTGTCATAAATGAAGTAAAAGAGCAGGAGAAGATTTTTTCGATGAATTTAAGCCTGATGAATAACTCCTGTCTGGCAAAAATACTTCTCCTTGCAGACGCTTCAAAGCGTGGACAAGTCTTTGCCGACTATGTGTGTAACAGAAAATATGACAGGTTAAAAAATGACAGCTATAAAAGGAAAGCGGAAACCGCAACGCAATGTACTCTACCTTCCTACAGAAGTTCGTGTTGAAGTTGAAAAAATTGCAATTGAAATAAGTTTCAAGAGGGGGAGACGTATCTCTGATTCTGGTTTTGTTCAGTATCTTATTAAAAAATACAAATCTCAGGCGATGAAAGAACTTATTCATGGGGCTGATATTCCTGACGAGTGATAGCGCCCCGGTGTTCTGAATGTGGAATATTTATGTTATCTACTTCTACTTTTCTTGCGCTTGCCATGCAATGCGCTGCCAGCGTTCATCCTGACACAACGCACGAAGTCGCCAGGGTTGAATCAGGTTTTAACCCATATGCGATTGCGGAAATAATACCAAAGGTTAAACGCAAACCTGGTGATAAAGGCGTAGTATCTTACTTTCCTGAATCAAAGGAGGCAGCACTTAAGATCGTTAAAAACATTGAATTACGGAATCATCGTTACTCTGTAGGACTTATGCAAATAACGAGTACCAATTTTGCAAAGTTTGGTACAACAGCAGAGAAAATGTTTGATCCATGCGAAAATCTTAAGGTATCAGAAAAAATACTGGTTGACTGTTATAAACGAGGTGGCGACTTAGTGCGTGGGCTGAGTTGCTATTATTCCGGCAATCCAGAAACAGGAGTAAAGCCAGAACCTGAATTTAATAATACAAGTTATGTACAACGTATAGGATTTAGCCCTCCTGATAATAAAAAAAGTTTTATTGTTCCCTCTGTAAAGGAAATGATTAAAAAGGAGAATAAGACGACTATCACACCTGAAGAAATCATTATATATCCTCAATACGCCATGCGTGGCACTGTATCAAATGAAAAGGAAACAAAAGATGTTGAAATTAAATCTGAATAAACGTTATTTAACGCTTTCTCTATTTATGGCTGCGTTGATGCTTTGTGTTGCAGAACCTGCTTTTGCGGATGATGTGTCTACGAAGACAACTGGTTTTTTACAGAAAATAATTGATTTTTTAACAGATATTCGTAAACCTGCAATTACAATTATTGCTCTTGTTATTGGGTATATTGCAATATTTTCTCGTCAACATACCTCATGGATAGTCCCACTTGTTATCGGAATTATCATCTTTATTGTTGCACCATATATTCCTGACTGGCTTGCGTAATTAAAGGATGGGCGCATTATGAGTACTCTTTTTAAAGGTCTTACGCGCCCTGCTTTAATAAGGGGGCTGGGCGTTCCGCTCTACCCCTTTCTTGGAATGTGCATTATTTGTGTTCTGCTTGGTGTCTGGATTCATGAGGCTATGTATGCCCTTATTCTTCCTGGCTGGTATGCCATCAGGCGTGTAACACAGTTTGATGAACGCTTTTTTGACCTTCTGTATCTGAGAACTCTTGTCAAAGGGCATCCTTTATCAAACAAGCGATTCAGCGCAGTCCATTATGCGGGGAGCCAGTACGACGAAGTTGATATTTCAAAAGTGGATAACTTTATGAAGCTGAAAGACCAGTCTTCTGTTGAAGAGTTAATTCCGTACTCTTCACATATCACTGATAATATTATCGTTACAAAAAACCGGGATTTGCTGGCAACCTGGCAGATAGACGGTGCTTACTTTGAGTGTGTTGATTCTGAAGATTTGTCAATTCTGACAGATCAGCTTAATACGCTTATACGTAGCTTTGAAGGGAAATCTGTTACGCTTTATCCTCATCGTATCAGGTGTAAAAAGGACGTCAGACCAGTATTTAACAGTAAAATTCCTTTTGTGAACAGAGTAATGAATGATTATTACGAGTCATTCCCTCAGTCTGAATTTTTCGAGAATAAATTATTTCTGACGATTTGTTTTAAACCTTTTTCTACGGAAGATAAAGTAACACATTTCTTTTCACGCAGTAAAAAACAAAAAGATATCTTTAAAGAGCCTGTTAATGAAATGAATGAAATTTGCGACAGGTTGAATACCTATCTGTCCCGTTTTCATTCCCGACGTCTTGGACTTTATGAAGATCATGGGGTTGTTTATTCAGATCAGTTATCTCTGTTCCAGTATCTGCTTTCTGGTCGATGGCAAAAGGTCAGGGTTAGCAGTAGTCCGTTTTATACATATCTGGGAGGAAAAGACCTGTTCTTTGGTAATGATGCCGGACAAATTACCGCGTCAGACCATGCCCGGTATTTTCGTTGCATAGAGATTAAGGATTATTTTCAGGAGACGGATGCCGGTATTCTGGATGCTCTGATGTATCTCCCCGTTGAGTATGTCGTGACATCGTCCTTTACTGCGATGGATAAGCAGTCAGCGATTAAGGCGCTGGATGATCAGATCGATAAGCTGGAAATGACAGATGATGCTGCCAAATCTTTGCTGGCAGATCTGAAAGTCGGACTGGATATGGTTTCCAGTGGATATATTTCTTTCGGGAAATCGCATCAGACCCTGGTTGTCTTTGCGGATTCACCGGAGCGTCTGGTGAAAGACACCAATATCGTGACTTCCACTCTGGAAGATTTGGGGCTGATTGTCACTTATTCAACACTGAGTCTTGGCGCAGCTTATTTTGCTCAGCTACCAGGAAATTATACGCTTCGCCCTCGTCTGAGTACCCTCAGTAGTCTTAATTTTGCTGAAATGGAAAGTTTTCATAATTTCTTTTCAGGAAAAGAAAAAGGAAATACCTGGGGGGAAAAACTGATTACTCTTCGGGGGTCAGGTAATGATATCTACCATCTGAATTACCATATGACGACTGAACATCAGAATTTCTTCGGTAAGAACCCGACGCTGGGGCATACCGAAATTCTCGGTACGTCTAACGTGGGTAAAACCGTATTACTGATGACAAAAGCATTTGCCGCCCAGCAGTTCGGTACGCCGGAATCATTCCCTGCAAACAGAAAACTGAAAAAACTGACCACGGTTTTTTTCGATAAAGACCGGGCAGGTGAAGTCGGTATACGGGCAATGGGGGGATCTTATTACCGGGTGAAGGAGGGAGAGCCGACAGGCTGGAATCCCGCCGCACTGCCGCCAACAAAACGTAATATCGCTTTTATGAAGGACCTGGTGAGGCTGCTTTGTACTCTCAACAGTGAGCCGCTCGATGATTACCAGAACAGCCTGATTTCAGATGCGGTTGAACGTCTTATGCAACGGTCAGATCGCTCTTATCCTATCAGTAAACTACGGCCTCTTATCCAGGAGCCGGATGATACTGAAACCAAACGTCATGGACTTAAAGCCCGTCTTAAGCCGTGGACGCAGGGGGAAGAGTTTGGCTGGGTGTTCGACAATCGGGAAGACACGTTTGATGTCGATAACCTGGATGTTTTCGGTATTGATGGAACGGAATTCCTGGATAATAAGGTGCTGGCCAGTGCTGCTTCATTCTATCTCATCTATCGGGTCACTATGCTGGCCGATGGTCGCAGGCTTCTTATCTACATGGATGAGTTCTGGCAATGGATCAATAACGAAGCGTTCAGGGACTTTGTTTACAACAAGCTGAAAACCGGACGTAAACTCGATATGGTGCTTGTCGTAGCCACACAGTCACCGGATGAACTGATTAAATCACCCATTGCGGCAGCGGTTCGTGAGCAATGCGCCACTCATATCTATCTGGCAAACCCGAAAGCCAAACGTAGTGAATATGTTGATGGTTTGCAGGTCAGGGAGCTTTATTTTGACAAAATTAAAGCTATCGATCCGCTGTCCCGCCAGTTCCTTGTTGTTAAGAACCCACAGAGGAAAGGTGAAAGTGATGATTTTGCTGCTTTTGCCAGACTGGAGCTGGGAAAAGCAGCGTATTACTTACCGGTTCTCAGTGCATCAAAACCCCAGTTAGAACTGTTCGATGAAATCTGGAAAGAAGGAATGAAGCCGGAAGAGTGGCTTGATACCTATCTGGAACAGGCGAACCTGATTTGAGGAATCACCAATGAAAAAGCAAATTATGGCGGCATTCGTCGCTTCACTGATTGTTATTTCCGGCGCTCAGGCAGGGATACCTGTTGCCATCGACGCCAACCCTGAATGGGCGATTGAAGCCGGACGATGGACAGAACGCCTTAAGCAATGGGCGGAAACGGTAAAACATTACGAAAATCAGATAAATGCGTACAAACAGGAGCTGCTGTCAAAAACGGGTATCCGTGATGTGCAGGGACTGGTGCAGTCCGCACAGTCAGTGAGTCAGGAACTGATGCAGATTTATGATCAGGGGAATGCTTTTATTGACGATTACATTAAAAATCCTGAAGGGGCGTTATCGGAACAGGCCAAATCGTTATTGTCAGATTACAAAGTAACGGATACCTGCCAGAACCTGGGATATTCCGGCGACCTGGTACGGGGATGTGAAGCGACGTTCCTTTCTCAACTGGCAAGCGTGGAATACGGTAACAAGCTGGAGAGCAAGCTTCGTCAGGACAACCAGACGATGAAAGGCCTTATTGATCAAGTCAAAAATGCGAAGGATACGAAGGCCACGCAGGATGCAACAAACGCTGTTGCACTTGAACAACTGAAGTTCGAGAAGCTCAAATTTCAGTATCAAATGTATCGCGATAAGCAACGAGATCTTGCAGAATATAAAGAGAAGATGGCTCAGGCTGCTTTCAGAAAACAACAACTAGAGGCTGAAGAACCTTCATTTAAGGATGCAGCGAGAAGATACACTTTAAACTGAAGAGAGGTTGTCTTATGAAAAAGTCTTTTGTTTTGATTGGTGCACTCAGTATTTTTTCCCTTGTCGGATGTGAGGAAACCAAATCTGTTGATTGGTGGTTGGAGCATCATGAAGAATCATTGAAAAAAGAAGCTGAGTGTAAGAAAACCGGAAGTGACAGCCAGAATTGTCGAAATGTAAAAGAAGCTAATTTCCGTTATCAACAACTTCATGCCAAAGAACCAAATTTTAAAGAGTATTTTAAAAAATATAAAGATGCTTCTAATCATGAAGAAAAAGGTGATGTGCCTAAAAAATAAGGAAACAAGAGATGGCTGAAGCAAGTAATTTTTTTGTCACAGCTAAAGAAGAGATCCTCTCGGTTCTCGATGCTTCGGTTTCTGGTCAGTTAACAAGTTTAAGTAATATAGCAGGCACCCTAGGACGCTACGGGGTGTCCATCTATGTGTTATGGTATGCTTTTACTGTTCTGGCTAGAAAACAGCAAACACCTGTGCCTGATTTTATCTGGAACTTGTGCAGGTTTTCTATAATTTTAATGTTTGTACAAAATGCAGGTGGGTGGCTAAATACTTCCCTGGTAGCAATAGATGGTTTAAAGGATTCGTTATCTGGTAATAATGATGCTTGGTTATGGTTAGATCAGTTATGGACGAAAGTACAACAGGTTGCTGCGCATGTTATGTCTAAGGATACTTCAACTTATGTAAAAACAGATGGCGCTATAGCTGCTCTTTTTACTTATTTTGGTGGAATATTAGCATTAGTTGCATGTGCTATAGTTTTTCTTGCTGCGGAAGTAACCCTGAAATTATTGACTGTCACTGCACCTGTTTTTATCTTTTGCCTGATGTTTGGTTTTTTGAGACAAATGTTTAATAGCTGGTTGCAGCTTATTTTCAGTTCATGCTTGATATTTATGTTCGGTTCATTAGCTTTAAGAGCCGGAACATCATTTCTCAATATAGTTTTATCTCTGGCAATAGATACGGTAGACAATCGTAATCTAATTAAGATTGGCGCTACTGCGGCTGTTGCTGGCATTTTCATGGCCTGGATTATCTGGCAGGCGAAAAGTTATGCTTCACAGATTGCAGGTGTGGGTGTTGAAGGTGCCATGCAGGGCGCAGCCGCTATGGGGATTGGTGCTGGCGTTTTCGGTGCATCCCGTATGGCGCGTGGCGCACTTGGTATGGGCAGAAATGCCGGTATTGGTGCATGGAAAGGTCTGCGTCGTCAGGAAGGCGGGTTTGGTCAGTCTCCGGGAATAACGGGTAAGACCGCTAACCTGGCCGGACAGGGCGTTAATATTGGTGCCAAAAAGCTTCGTCAGGCAGCTATTGAGAGGGCAAAGAAAATGTATGGAGGGTGATTTAATTATGAGTGTTGATACCATTTTAAATGTTCTTTTCATAATTAACGGGCTTGTCGCGATCTATTTTCTTTGTTCAGACTGAGTCTTCTGTAAATATTAATCTGTTATACAGGTGTTCATATTATGAAACTACTTATTGTGGCTTTCGTGACGCTTTGTCTCGCTGGTTGTCAGGCGTCACATAAACTACCGCCCGTTTCCGGGAAAAGCGAACCTGTTAATTCTGCTGAGGTAATGCAAAATGGAATTTAAACTTCCCGGATTTAAAAATAAAAAAGACGTTACTGACTCATCAGTTTCGTTTGAAGAAAAAAACATTGCACTACAGGAAAGAATGAATCGTATTTATAAATTCGGTGGTATCGGAGGCATGTTAATTGGTGGGCTGTCTTTACTTGCATTAAATGCAGCATTACCACTGAAAACAACAGTTGTTGATGCCTACCTTATCGATAAGGTTACAGGTGTGGCTGAACGTCTGACTTCTGTTAAAAAAGAAAATCTTTCTGAAAACGAAGCCATTGCCCGATATTTTATCACCCAGTATATAAAACATCGTGAAGGTTATAATTTTTTCAGTCTCCAGCATGATTATGATTATGTAATGGCTTACAGCGCGGAGAATGTCGCGGCAGATTATAACGCATTATTTAACAGTGAACAGGCACCAAAACTTGTTTATAACAAAGCAGAAAAAACGGCAATGGTTCAGGATAATCCATCTGTCATAATTTCACCTTCGTCACGGGCAGATGATAAAGATATCGGTGCGTATATTCGTTTTCGTCTGACCATCAGGGATGTTGCTACCGGACAAACCCGCCAGGAGTTCTGGAATGTTCGCCTGACTTATCGTATCGAACCGCAGGTTGAAATGGTGTCAGGGGAACGTAATAACAATCCTCTTAAATTCGTTGTAACAAGCTACGTTCGCGATAAAGAAGCCAGAGGTTAATAATATGAAAATGAATAAAGGAGCGTTAATTATGGCGCTTCTGATGGCGGCGCACGTCTGTCATGCAGCTGTTCTTCCTTCAGGCAGTCGCTTTGACCCACGCAATCAGATAGTCAGTTATAACCCCAATAATACCACCATAATTAACAGTGCCGTTGGATACACCACCACACTGGTATTTGATGAAGATGAAACAGTTATCAGTGCCAGAACTGGTTTTCCGCAGGGATGGGCGGTTAATAAAGAAGATAACCTGGTATACCTGGAAGTTCGTCCTGTTAAACAGACTGTTCAGAAAAATAATATGGATGAAAACGGTAATACCTCTTCTGAATCCGTCAGTGTTGCTCTTGACCCGGAAAATGAGCTTGAACGCTGGCGAACGAATTTGTTTGTTCGCACCACGAAGCGTAATTACAGCATGGAGCTGAACGCTCGGACATTCCGGCAGCCGGAGAAAATTGCGTTTGTGGTGAATTACCAGTATCCGCAGGAACGCCGGAAGGAACAGGCCGAAATTGAGAAGAAACGCACAGAGGCTCTTGCCAGACGCCAGGAGGAGCAGGCAATCAACCGTTCCCTGGAAAATGCGAAATCGCCCCGTAACTGGCAGTACTGGAAGCGGGTTGCTGAAGGCAGCCAGGATATCAGCCCTGATTATGCATATGACGATGGCCGTTATACCTGGTTCGGCTTCAGTCCGTTAAAGAAAATTCCCAGCGTCTTTGTGATGAACGGTATGCAGGAGACTCTTACCAATCCTGTGATTAAACAGAGCGGGAGTTTTACGGCTGTTGGCGTACCGGTTGATAAGCGTTTTGTTTTACGTCTTGGTGAGCAGGTGGTGGGGATTGAGAACCAGGGCTTCGGAAAAGTACGTTTACCAGCTGGAGATACGGTATCCCCGGATGTTAAGAAAGAGGTGATCCAGTGACTGAACAGGAAAATAAAATCCCGACTGCAACCGAAATTGAACAGCAGCTACGGGAACGCAGACAGAAAGAACTGGAACAGGCCGGGAAGACTCCGGAAGAAGAGCCTGGCAAGCCAGCATTGCAGCTTGGTATTGAAAAACTTAAAAAGTCACGTAAAGGGATGATTATCCTTGTCGTGGGTTTTCTTCTGCTTGCTGCCGGTGTTTCTGTTTATTATATCCCGTCCATTATCCGTTCTGTGTCGTCAGGGGATGAGAAACCCGCAAGTCAGCCGCTTGCAACCGGAGCGGCTAAACGTCAGACCGGACTGAGCGAAGATATCGATCCTTTTAATACCGCACAGAAAAAAACAGAGAAACCAGAGGAAGAAAAAGTCATTTCTTCTGAAAAGACTGAACCGCCGGAAAATAAACAGCAGAGCTTCAGCCGTGCACTTGATGTTTCTCTTGATGGCAGCCAGGCAGGAAACAGCAGCAGTTCAGCGGGAACGTCAGTTTCACATACTGCGGCCAGTGAGCCAGAAAGCGATAAAAAGGATGAAGCAAAAGCAACCGCACAGGCTACAGAATCTGCGCCACTGGCGAAAATAACGAAACTTCCATATGACCCAAATTTGTTTATCCCGGAAGGGACATCAATTCCCTGTTCACTGGACAGGCGTTTTGTTTCTGACCTGGCGGGGAAACTGGAATGTACGGTCAACAGCGATATATACAGCGCCAGCGGTAATGTAAAACTTATCGAAAGAGGAACCGCCGCAAAACTGATGTATAAGGCCGGGTCTTTAAATCATGGACAAGGGCGTGTGTTTGTTATGGCTTACAAGCTACGTACTCGCAGTAAGCCTTTTATTGATATTCCCCTGGTTGACTCACAGGCGGCTGGCGCGTTAGGCGAAGCCGGTGCTTCTGGTTGGATTGACACTCATTTCAGTGAACGTTTTCTTGGTGCAATGATGGTCGGGATGATACCGGATTTAAGTCAGGCCGCCAGTGGTATTGCACAGAACAACAGGGACAGCCAGACCGACTATACGGCAAACAGTCGCCAGGCTTTTGCTGATATAGCACGCGAAGCATTTTCTAATAGTGTGAATATTCCGCCAACGCTTTATAAAAATCAGGGCGAAATTATTACTCTGATTGTCGGTCAGGATCTGGATTTTTCAGGTATTTATAAACTGAAAATGAAAGGGGGTTAATGTGAATAACGAAAACAGACATCTGATTTATGATGTGGTCAACGATTATTTTTATCACTGGCTGAATGAGATTGATGGTGTCACGGAAATCGCTGTTAACCGACCAGGAGAAATATTTATAAAGGTCAGGGGAAAGTGGCAATGGTATGAACAAAAGATGAGTTACAGTGATTGTCTTTCTTTTGCATCCACACTGGCTGATTTTCATGACGGTGGTTCTGTGACTCCTGAATATCCCCTGCGTTCCGCCACGCTTCCGGGTGGAGAACGTGTTCAGGTTGTGATCCCACCGGCAACAGAAAAAGATACTGTTTCTATAACAATCCGTAAGCCGTCAGGTATTTTTATCAGTCATGACAAATTTATAAAACAGGGGTTTTATTCACGCGTCGGTGGTTTAAGTGGTGATTCCATTATGGAAGATAATATTTCTGCTTTAATCACTTCCGAATATTTTGAACGGGTTATACCTGAATCACTGAGTCAGGGGAAAACGATAGTTTTCTGTGGAGGGACGGGGTCTGGTAAAACTACCTTTGCAAATGCCTGTCTGGAATATATACCGCATCATCTGCGGTGTATTTCTATTGAAGATACTGATGAGGCAAAATTCAGATTCCATAAAAACCATGTAAAACTTTACTATCCGGCAGAGGGTGAGAGTAAGGTTATTACCTCAGCGAGTCTTCTGCGTTCCTGTTTTCGTATGAATCCGGACAGGATTCTGATGACAGAAATCAGGGGGGCTGAGGCATGGGATTTTCTGAAAGCATCGAGTTCAGGTCATGCAGGAAACATCACCACCGTTCACGAAAGTAGTCCTGAATCTGCCGTGCTTGGGATTGTCCAGCGATGTTATATGAATCCTGAATGTCAGAATCTACCATTCAATGTCATTTTAAGACGTGTACTGAGTAATATTGATATTATCATGAGTATTAAATACCTTGATGATGAAGATTTTCGGTTCGCTTCCGGTATTTACTACAAACAACTTCATTTTGATGACTATTTCAGAAAACTGAAGGAGTGATTATGTCTTTAAAACTCCCAGATAAAGGCCAGTGGGCTTTTATCGGTCTGGTTATGTGTCTCGTGACATATTATACTGGTTCTGTTGCTGTTTACTTCCTGAACGGAAAAACGCCGCTTTATATATGGAAAAATTTTGATTCCATGCTCCTGTGGCGAATAATAACAGAGAGTAATATACGGACAGATATCAGGTTAACCGCTATCCCCTCTCTTTTATCAGGTATGGTTTCGTCTCTCATCGTGCCTGTTTTTATTATCTGGCAACTGAATAAAACAGATGTTGCTCTTTATGGTGACGCGAAGTTTGCCAGTGATAATGATTTAAGAAAATCGAAACTTCTGAAATGGGAGAAAGAAAACGATACTGATATTCTCGTCGGGGCATATAAAGGTAAATACCTGTGGTATACCGCACCAGATTTTGTATCACTTGGCGCAGGAACCCGCGCAGGTAAAGGTGCCGCCATTGGTATCCCTAATCTTCTGGTCAGAAAACACTCTCTGATTGCGTTAGATCCAAAACAGGAATTGTGGAAAATCACCAGTAAGGTGCGTGAAATACTGCTGGGTAATAAAGTTTATCTGCTCGACCCTTTCAACAGTAAAACACACCAGTTTAATCCCCTTTTCTATATTGATTTAAAAGCGGAGAGTGGGGCTAAGGATCTGCTTAAACTGATTGAAATTCTGTTTCCGTCTTATGGCATGACAGGAGCAGAAGCGCACTTTAATAATCTTGCGGGTCAATACTGGACAGGACTGGCTAAGTTGCTTCATTTCTTTATTAACTATGAGCCGTCCTGGCTTAATGAGTTCGGGCTTAAACCCGTTTTCTCAATCGGTTCTGTCGTCGACTTGTACAGCAATATTGACCGGGAACTGATACTCAGTAAGCGGGAAGAACTGGAGGGAACAAACGGGCTTGATGAAAACGCGTTGTATCATTTGCGCGATGCCCTGACCAAAATCAGGGAATATCACGAAACGGAAGATGAACAGCGTTCAAGCATTGATGGTTCTTTCCGTAAGAAAATGAGCCTGTTTTATCTCCCAACCGTTCGTAAATGTACTGATGGTAATGATTTCGATCTCCGTCAGTTGCGACGGGAAGATATCACTGTTTATGTCGGTGTTAATGCGGAAGATATATCACTGGCTTACGATTTTCTGAACCTGTTTTTCAACTTCGTTGTTGAAGTTACATTGCGTGAAAATCCTGATTTTGATCCCACCCTGAAACATGACTGTCTGATGTTTCTTGATGAGTTCCCTTCGATTGGTTATATGCCAATTATTAAAAAGGGGTCAGGGTATATTGCAGGTTTTAAACTTAAGCTTCTGACAATTTATCAGAATATCAGTCAGCTAAATGAAATCTATGGTATTGAGGGAGCCAAAACGCTGATGAGTGCTCATCCATGCCGTATTATCTATGCTGTCAGCGAAGAGGACGATGCCGCGAAGATATCAGAAAAACTTGGGTATATTACTACTACCTCAAAGAGCACAAGCAAGAGCCGGGGACGCTCAACATCACAGGGCGAATCAGAAAGTGAAGCCCGAAGAGCTCTGGTGCTTCCACAGGAGCTGGGAACGCTGGACTTTAAAGAAGAGTTTATCATCCTGAAGGGAGAGAACCCTGTTAAAGCAGAAAAGGCACTTTATTACCTTGATCCGTATTTTATGGACAGATTAATGAAGGTGAGTCCCAAACTGGCATCATTGACGATGGAACTAAATAAGACGGAAAAAATATTTGGTGTGAAAGGGCTTAAATATCCGTCAAAAGAAAAAATGCTCTCCGTAGGAGAGCTGGAGTCTGAGGTTTTGCTATGAAAAAAATACTTATGATCAGTATTCTTTTCCTCACAGCCTGTTCCTCTCCACCTGAACCGCCACAGGTTGAATGGGAAAAACGGCCTGAAGTTATGAATACACAAATAATGAACTGGACACCAACATACAACGTTATTAAATCAGATAATATAAATTCCTCATGGAGTAATGTGTTACCTGGTTTTAAACCAGAAAATCGTCTTTACGATGATTCTGTTTTTTATGCCGTTGCCCACTCTGAAAAAATAGTTGTAAGGACATCTTCTTTTGATAGTTACTGGTCTGCGAAATGCTGGCTAAGAAAAAATGGTGCAACAGGTGTTATTGAATATCAGCCACTAAAAAGATGGTTGAATAGTGACTATGTTGAAATTTATCTGTCAAGAATAAATGTTCAGAGGTTACCATGAAAAAGATATGCAAAAGTCTAATCGTAATTTTTACTGTGTCCTGGCTGACAGCACCTGCGTATGCATCTGACCCTTGCGCTTCGGTACTTTGCTTATATGGAAAAGCAGTCGGGCAAGGTGGAGGGAGTGAGTGCAGAAGTGCTGAAAAGGATTTTTTTAATATTCTGAAAAAGAAAAAAGGAAGCATTCGCTGGAGTAAAACTTTTGATGCCCGTAAAGCATTTCTGAATCAGTGTTCAACGGCTGATCCAGCGGCTATATCGAAAATCATGAGTAAGTTTGGTCGTGTCAGAGGTTAATTAAAACCTGATACCCGCGCCAACGGGTATCAGGGTACTGCAAGTATCACATTTCGCGCCAACGAAATGTGATGATTAGTTACAATCACTGAGGTTAGAAATGAAAGTAACCAAATCTATTATATCTATTTTATTGTGCTTATCTGCTGGTAGTGCATAAGTGGATGTAATAAAAAATGCTCGTGCCTTTTTGAAAGGAACCCTTGATCTGAGCGTGCAGGAAGCAGATGAAGATATAGAAGAAAGGGAAGAACTTTATAAGAAGAACGGGGCGCAACCTGACTATTTAAGTTACCTGGAGGATTAACACATGCAATATGCATTATTTGATGGGATGGAACGAAAGTTTTTGCTGGATGCTCTTGAATTTGGTGTTCTGAAGGACTGGAAAGAAAATCCGGTAAAAGAACTTCCTGATATTGATGAATCTGTTCACCCCTTCCATGTCTGTTATGGTGGATATTTATTAAACCCTGATGTTTCAGATTTAGATATTAGCAGAAAAATAAAAGATCAGACAGGATTCTGGCTGGCAGCTATTGATGATACCCGCATGGATTGTCATTCAATAGCTTATTATGCCATTCACACACTCCCTCTGATTTCGTGTGGACATCAAAAGATAGTTCCTTTTGCAGCGTTAATAAAAGCTGATGAATGCATTATTTCAAAAATTGCTTCGTATTCTGGTTTTGCTGTAACAGCTTTTTTGAGAATTAAAGAGTGGGATATTGCAACTAATATACTTAACCGTGAGGGCATTTTTGCCTTTAATGGCTGTGAGCACAGATTCAGACAACCTGTAAGTGAAGATAACTGGCAACAGGCAGTGTCAGAAGAACGCGCTATCCGTTGTGCCAAAAGATTAATTCAATGTAAAGGATAACAAAATGAGACTTTTTATCGCTGAAAAACCCGCAGTAGCAAATGATATTGTTAAGGCACTTGGTGGCAATTTTACCCGCCATGATGGCTGGTTTGAAAGTGATAACGCCATTGTGACTAACTGTTTTGGTCATATTATCGAATCACAACCGCCGGAAAACTATAATCCTGAATACAAAGCCTGGAAGGTTGAAACGCTTCCTTTACGTCTTTATCCCGTGAAGTATCAGCCTGTTGAAAGTGCAGCAAAACAGGTTAAAACGATTCTCGAACTTATCAGACGTGGAGACGTGACTGAAATTGTTCACGCTGGCGATCCTGATGATGAGGGACAGCTACTTGTTGATGAAGTCCTGGAATATGCAGGAAACACAAAACCCGTAAAGCGCGTTCTGATTAACGACAACACGCTTCCGGCAGTGAAAAAGGCACTGGCAAATCTTAAAGATAATTGTGATTTCAAAGGGCTTTACCTTAAGGCGCTGGCGCGTTCAGTTGCTGATGCCGTCTATGGCTTCTCCATGACGCGTGCTTACACCATTCCTGCAAAAGCCAGAGGATATCAGGGCGTTCTGTCTGTCGGGCGCGTCCAGACGCCCGTTCTTGGCCTGATTGTGAATCGTACCCGTGCTAACCAGAACCATAAATCCAGTTTTTACTACATCATGACCGGAGTCTTTCAGCGTGGTGCTGATGTTATCAGGGCGAACTGGAAGCCAGGGGAATTTGCTCCGCTGACAGACCGTAAATTACTTGATAAAGCGTGGGCGGACGGAACGGCAGCATCCCTTGCAGGAAAACCGGCTACAGTTGAAGCGGCAGCAACTGATGATAAAAAAACGGCTGCGCCGTTGCCGTTTAACCTGGTCAGACTCCAGCAATACATGAACAAAAAGTTCAAAATGACGGCACAAAAAACGCTGGATATTACGCAACAATTACGTGAAAAATATAAAGCGATTACTTATAACCGCTCTGATTGCTCATATCTTTCTGATGAACAATTCAGCGAAGCTCCGCAGGTTATCGATGCCCTGAAATCAGTCTTTCCTCAGTCGCTGGATATTGATTCTGCACGTAAAAGCAAAGCGTTTAACAGTGCAAAGGTGACTGCGCATACTGCTATAATCCCGACCGCCAGTGTGCCTGATGTTAACGCACTCAGCACCGACGAGCGCAATGTTTACCTGGCGATCGCACAACACTATCTTGTTCAGTTCATGCCTGAAAAAGCATACCAGGAAGTATCGGTTGCCATTCAGTGTGGTGATGAGTCGTTCTATGCCCGTGCCAGAAAAACAACTGACAGCGGATTTGAGGCGTTTCTTGGCGCGGAAACCACAGACGAAGGCGAATCAGAAGATAATGATGATTCCGCTTTTGAACTGCTCTGTAAAATTCGCACAGGAGAAACACTGACGACAAAAGAAGTTGTTGTTAATGAGAAGAAAACAACACCGCCGCCGTTATTCACCGAAGCCTCCTTGCTTGCTGCGCTTGTTCGTGTCGCGGATTTTGTCACTGATCCAACGATTAAAAAATTGTTGAAGGATAAGGATAAAGACAAAAAAGATGAACATGGCGGTATTGGTACGCCAGCTACCCGCGCTGCCATTCTGGAAACGCTGAAGAAGAGAAACTATATCACGCTCGAAAAAGGGAAACTTATTCCTACTGATACCGGATATGCGCTTATTGATGCCCTGCCTGGTATAGCGGTTAATCCTGATATGACAGCATTATGGTCTGAAAAGCAGACTGCCATAGAAAATGGCGACCTGACGGTTGAACAGTTTATTAATGAGCTGTACGGTGAACTGACAGGCATGATTTCTGATGTTGACCTGGGCGAGATGAAGATTGAACCCGCTGCGCCAGCAGGGCAGTTTCAACGCCTGGACTCTCCCTGCCCTTCCTGTGGTAAACATATTGTTATCAGGCCGAAAGGTTATTTCTGTACCGGATGTGAATTTAAAATCTGGAGTGAGTTTTCTGGTAAGAAAATCACCCAGGCACAGGCTGGAAAACTGCTTAAATCAGGGAAAACCGATTTGATTAAGGGATTTAAAAAGAAAAGTGGTGGAACGTATGATACAGTTCTTGTCCTTGAGGATAAGAAAACAGGGAAGCTGGGTTTTCCGGCAAGGGCTAAGAAGTGAAAACAAAGCAGGAATGGCTTTTTCAGTTAAGAAAATGTACATCAAGAGATACTCTTGAAAAAGTTATTGAGATTAACCGTTACAAGCTGCCTTTATCAGAATCAGAGGCATTTTATTCTGCCGCAGATCACCGCCGTGCAGAACTGGTGATGAATAAACTTTATGATAAGGTTCCTTCCGGCGTATGGAAGTACGTCCATTAAACAAGAGGATTAATTATGAGCGAACTGACTAAAGAAGATGAATACGGCATTATCAGCCGGACTATGATGAATATTCGTTCATTGCGTGTGTTTGCCCGTGAGATTGATTTTGAGCAGTTGCTCGAAATGCAGGAAAAGCTCAACGTTGTTATTGAAGAACGTCGTGAAGATGCTGAACGTGAAGCGGCTGAACGAGCAGAGCGTGAACGGAAACGTCAGGAACTGCTTCAGTTAATCGCCGGAGAGGGGTTCTCACCGGAAGAACTGCTTGGTCTGTCCGAAGAAGCACCAAAATCACGTAAAAAAACGTTACCAAAAGCGCCACCCAAGTATCAATTTGAAGAAAATGGTGAAACGAAATACTGGTCTGGTCGTGGACGTGCGCCAAAACCGATTGATGAAGCGTTGAAAGCCGGGCGTTCTCTGGAAGATTTTCGTATCAATAAGAGTTTGAACGGAGTAACAGATGAGCAGTAATATGACAAGGATATAGTTTTATATCATCATTTTGTTAAGGAAGAAAATCCATGAGTAATACATCCTACAAACAAATTATCCCTGCGACAGACTGGTATTTCCGTCACGATAATGTCTCCGGTGTGGCAGGAAAGTCAACAGTATACCAACTGGCTGCATGGGCGCTTAAAGAAAATAGTGAGGTAGTTGGTCTGGTGACGGTTCGTGATGATAATGGGCGTCCTAAACTGGTTACTCCTCCCCCTGTCCCTGGTGATTATTTGCATAAAGAACAACTCACCGATGATGAAAAAGAGTGGGCGAAGAGACGCTAAACTATATTGGGGCCCGCTTGGAAAACGGAAAATATCCTACGTTAAGCCTGTTTTTTATACAGACTGCTATCTACTGAGCGTAACGAACGGTATTTTCCCTGTCCCAGCTTGAGGTTTGTTCGCCAGACGTAATCTCCACTCAAGTTGATGTGTTCCCATCCCAGCGGGGACAGATGAGAAATCAGCTGTTCATTTAGTGGGATCCCTTTTCGCTTCAGAGAATCTATGGCTCTTTCTATATATACCGTATTCCACAGTGAGATCGCCGCAGTCAGCAATGTCAGCCCGCTGGCCCGGTAGCTCTGGTTTTCCAGTCCCCGGTCTCTGATTTCCCCCAGCCGGTGCATAAAGACTGCTCGCGCTATAACAGCGCCCCCCCCCCACGAATCCCTGAATAACCTGACACCGGAAGAGTACCGGCTGATGGCTGAAACCCCGGAAATCTCAAAAAGTGCGCGGAACTAAATCGGGTGACATAAAAAATTTCGAATGCTAAGAGGGCCGGCAGTCTGTAGTGGCACACTAAATTTGGCCACCTGATGAAAGGTGATATTCTCACCACAACACAAAACAGGTGACTTAATGAACAAGAAAACCAAACGAACCTTCACCCCTGAGTTCAGGCTGGAATGTGCACAGCTGATTGTTGATAAGGGCTACTCATATCGACAGGCCAGTGAAGCGATGAATGTCGGTTCAACCACGCTTGAGAGCTGGGTACGCCAGCTCAGGCGAGAGCGCCAGGGTATTACGCCCTCTGCCACACCCATTACTCCAGACCAGCAACGTATCCGCGAGCTGGAAAAGCAAGTTCGCCGTCTGGAGGAACAAAATACGATATTAAAAAAGGCTACTGTAGATTCAATTGGTCAACGCAACAGTTATGTGAAAACATGGGGTTGCGGAGGTTTTTTGAATGAGACGAACATTTACAGCAGAGGAAAAAGCCTCTGTTTTTGAACTATGGAAGAACGGAACAGGCTTCAGTGAAATAGCGAATATCCTGGGTTCAAAACCCGGAACGATCTTCACTATGTTAAGGGATACTGGCGGCATAAAACCCCATGAGCGTAAGCGGGCTGTAGCTCACCTGACACTGTCTGAGCGCGAGGAGATACGAGCTGGTTTGTCAGCCAAAATGAGCATTCGTGCGATAGCTACTGCGCTGAATCGCAGTCCTTCGACGATCTCACGTGAAGTTCAGCGTAATCGGGGCAGACGCTATTACAAAGCTGTTGATGCTAATAACCGAGCCAACAGAATGGCGAAAAGGCCAAAACCGTGCTTACTGGATCAAAATTTACCATTGCGAAAGCTTGTTCTGGAAAAGCTGGAGATGAAATGGTCTCCAGAGCAAATATCAGGATGGTTAAGGCGAACAAAACCACGTCAAAAAACGCTGCGAATATCACCTGAGACAATTTATAAAACGCTGTACTTTCGTAGCCGTGAAGCGCTACACCACCTGAATATACAGCATCTGCGACGGTCGCATAGCCTTCGCCATGGCAGGCGTCATACCCGCAAAGGCGAAAGAGGTACGATTAACATAGTGAACGGAACACCAATTCACGAACGTTCCCGAAATATCGATAACAGACGCTCTCTGGGGCATTGGGAGGGCGATTTAGTCTCAGGTACAAAAAACTCTCATATAGCCACACTTGTAGACCGAAAATCACGTTATACGATCATCCTTAGACTCAGGGGCAAAGATTCTGTCTCAGTAAATCAGGCTCTTACCGACAAATTCCTGAGTTTACCGTCAGAACTCAGAAAATCACTGACATGGGACAGAGGAATGGAACTGGCCAGACATCTAGAATTTACTGTCAGCACCGGCGTTAAAGTTTACTTCTGCGATCCTCAGAGTCCTTGGCAGCGGGGAACAAATGAGAACACAAATGGGCTAATTCGGCAGTACTTTCCTAAAAAGACATGTCTTGCCCAATATACTCAACATGAACTAGATCTGGTTGCTGCTCAGCTAAACAACAGACCGAGAAAGACACTGAAGTTCAAAACACCGAAAGAGATAATTGAAAGGGGTGTTGCATTGACAGATTGAATCTACAACCGCGCTCTTAATGTCCGACTCGCTGAACGGTTCACGATAGCCGCCAGACTAAGTGACAGCCACACGGTTGTCAGCCTGTGTTCTGCTCTGGAAATACACCGCAGCAGTTACCGGTACTGGCGAAAACGACGCGATACGGTTAATCCGGCACGAGTCAGGTTGTGCAGCGAAATACGCCGGGCGTGGAACCAAAGTCGGGGCTCTGCGGGCGCGCGCACTCTGGCTGAAATGCTGACTCAAAACGGCGTCCCGATGAGCCGTTACCGTGCCGGACGTCTGATGAAATATCTGAACCTGAGCAGTTGTCAGCCCGGAAAACATCAGTATAAAAATGCCCGTCAGGAGCATACCAGCCTGCCGAATCTGCTTGAGCGTCAGTTCGCAGTACCGGAGCCAGACCGGGTATGGTGTGGAGATATTACGTATCTCTGGGCAGGAAATCGCTGGTGCTATCTGGCGGTTGTTATGGATCTTTTTGCCCGCAGGGTTATCGGCTGGAGTCTGTCAGCGCATGCCGATACCGCACTGATAAGCAGTGCCCTGCGGATGGCCTATGAGACGCGTGGCCAACCCCGGGATGTCGTGTTCCATAGCGACCAGGGAAGCCAGTATACAGGCCTTAAATATCAACAACTTCTCTGGCGTTGCAGAATAAATCAAAGCGTCAGTCGGCGGGGAAACTGCTGGGATAACAGCCCCATGGAACGCTTCTTCCGCAGTCTGAAAACAGAATGGGTGCCAACGAATGGTTACGCAGGCAAGGACGAGGCCCGGCAGCAAATTAATGATTACATATTGAACTACTACAACAGCGTCAGACCTCACCATTATAACGGTGGGCTGACGCCGGAAGAGTCAGAGAACAGATACCATTTTTACTGTAAAACCGTGGCCAATATTACTTGACCACTACAGTCACCAGTAAAACCATAATGAGTAACTGCCTGATTAAAGTTGTGGGGATGTATAATTAAAGATTAACGACTTCACCATCTTCAGGGATACTAACCTGGTCAGTAATCTTATTAAGATCTACATACTCACGGATTTCTTTTCGGGTTTGTCCAAAATGATTTACAGATTCCATATGTGTGCAAATAATATGTGCTTTTGGAAGTATGTTATGTGTCCTTAGCACATCTTCTTTACCCATGATAATAGGCTCCAGATTTTCCAACTGCGCATATCCCGTATTCAGGATAACGATATCAGGCTGATATTTATGCATAACCTGCTCTACATCATTAATCCAGATAGTATCACCAACTATATAGATAGTCTTTTCGCCATCAGACTGGAGAATAACCCCCATAGCTTCACCTAATAGCTCTGCCGCAGCGGGGTTGCGGAATGCCTCATCACTACCATGTTGACAGTGAGTTGGAATTAAGCGAATTCCGGCGTATTCAATTTCATTATCAAGAACTTGTAGGTTAATAAATCCATCGCGGGCCAGTTCGTTTTTGTCTTCAGTATTCTGTACAAAAATAAGCATATCGCGAGGGATCAGCGCCCGGGCAGCAGCATCCCAGTGGTCATCATGCGTATGAGTAACAATAATAGCATCTACATCAATAACCTCTGATACCGGAAGAGGTAAGTCAACAAGAGGGTTCCGTAAATGGCGGTTCATCGTCAATGGAAAACCAGGGAATGAACCTTTTGCTGATAACATCGGGTCAATCAGGATTTTTTTTCCTGCATAATGAATAATTGCAGTGGCGTTACGGATCTGATGAAATTTCATAATAGAACTCCAGTTTTGTATTAACAGAACACAGTAAGAGGATTAATTTACTTTCCAGCTGGCAGAAGTTTTATATCGCTTCTGAACCCCTGAATGTTTTTCGCCATACGGACGGCGATACGCCAAATTTTGCGATAAACTTTTTCCGTAAAGATGTTGCGGAACTAAAACCAACCAGCTCAGATACCTTCTGTACAGAGTGGGCTGTAGATTCCAGTAATACCTGCGCTTCTCTCAGACGCTCCGTTGTTAACCAGTCAACCAGTGTCATGCCCGTCGACTGTCGGAAGCGGCGTGTAAAGGTTCGTCGGCTCATGCTAACGACTTCACAAAGTTCATCCAGCGTCCAGCGTCTGGCCAGGTCCTGGCGCAGCGTTTCAACCAGCAGAATTATCTGGCGATCCTTTGTTGCAGATGGAAAAGGCATCTGAATATACTGAGCCTGTCCCCCGTCCCGATGAGGCGGGATCACCATTCGCCTTGCTATCTGATTGGCAATATTGCTCCCGTACAACTCCCTGACCAGATACAGACAGCAGTCCATACCCGCACCTGTACCGGCAGAAGTAATAATATTATCGTCAGCTACATAGAGCGCATTCATATCCAGGTGGGTATTCGGAAACCGTGACTGAAAATCACTCTCATACAACCAGTGTGTCGACGCGTTTCTTGCATCCAGTAGTCCTGAATAGGCCAGAGCATAGGCACCAAGGCACAAACCCACAATGGTGGCATTATGCTGTGCAGCTTCCCGGAGTGCTTCCGTTAACTGTGGCTCCGGTACAATGTCAGGCGATGGCCAGAAAGGAACTATAACCATGTCAGCAGTACGTAACACCGATAAGTCATATTCCGGTGTAATATGCATACCATGTGAGGTTTTTATAGTCTTTCCCTGCACGGAGCATAAAACAACGTTAAATAATGAATGGTCCGGGATAATATCTGCAAAAATTGCCAGTGGTACGGAGAGATGAAATGCACTGATATCATCGGTTATCAAAATGGCTATCTTTTTCATTTCATACTCTCCTGTAAGATTAACTAATCTGACGTACGATATCGTTATAATCAAAGTGCGCACGTTTTTCCTTAATTTTACCGCCTTCAATAGTCAGCAGCATCATCAGAGAAATACGTACTTTTTTCCCGGTTGGTTTATATCCGTGCATTTCATTATTGTGGATACCTTCAAAAACAACATAAGCTACGACTTTATCCGCTTCACTGATAAGAACTTCAGGCTTCATGCTGAAGCCCCGGAATCCATCAAGTGTGGCAGTTTCAGATGCGATAAAACCGTCAACTCCATGAATGGGGTTATCTATCTGTGAATAGAAAACAAAGTCACTGGAGCAAAGTGATTTAAGGGTTAAAAAATCATAACCTTCAAGAGCCTGATAAAAATCATGTACAAGTTTTTCATTTGAGTTTTTCATGGTCATTCACCTTTTTGTCTGGAGTAAGGACATTCTACGTGGTGTACACAAGTGAGTGCGAGTGACCAAAAAGACATTAATCAACATGATTGGGCCATTGTTATGAGAAAAAGGCTCCCCCCGCTGGGTTTCAACATCTGCCTGTGTTAAGCCCGCTCATAGCACATAGCATAACGTCCAGCTGAGAACTCACGGTCATTACTGTCCTGCCTTTACCCTGAGTATGGTTTGCCGGGTTGTATTAAACTCCCGAGCAATGGCGCTGATACTGGCCCCGGCCTTAATACGTGCAATCACAGAAAGTTTCTGTTCTTCATTCAGTGTTGAAGGACGGCCAAACCGCTTTCCGGCAGCTTTCGCTCTCGCAATACCAGAGTGCGTACGCTCAAGAAGCAAATCCCTTTCAAATTCTGCCACAGCAGAGATGACCTGCATGGTCATTTTTCCTGCCGGGCTTGTCAAATCAACTCCGCCCAGCGCGAGGCAGTGAACGCGAATATCTGAAGCAGCCAGTTGTTCAACCGTTTTTCTGATATCCATCGCATTGCGCCCCAGTCGGTCGAGTTTAGTAACAATCAGCACATCACCATTTTCCATGCGATCAAGCAGCCGGATAAATCCGGGGCGTTCGCTGGCAGCAACCGAACCACTGATATGCTCCTCAATCAGTCGCTGGGGTCTGATGGCAAAACCCGCCGTTTCAATTTCACGCCGCTGATTTTCTGTAGTCTGTTCCAGAGTGGAGACCCGGCAATAAGCAAAAACTCGTGACATAGGAAACTTTCCGTACGTAAAGGATGTCCGAATTATAGCGTGTGTACGAAATAAATTTCGCTTACTTTCGGACATACTGTCAGCTTAGTGTACGAAACCGACCGGTTTCGGTCACAGCGAACAAATAACAGATGAAAACTATACGCGAGGGAGGCATTTATGCCACGGCGACAGATACTGAGCAGCGAAGAGCAGGAACGCTTACTGGTTATACCAGATGATGAAATTATTCTGACCCGAATGTGTTTTCTGAACGAACCGGATATTGCGCTCATTAATAAGCACCGAAGGCCAGCGAATCGCCTGGGCTTTGCTGTATTACTCTGTTATCTGCGTGGACCTGGATTTATTCCGGACAAAAGCAGTGCTCCTCACAATGGCGTTGTATCCAGGGTTGCTTCCCGACTGAAACTTCAGCCTGATTTATGGCCGGAATATGCATCCAGAGAGCAGACCCGCTGGGAACATCTGACCGAACTTTATCGCTACCTGGAACTATCCCCGTTCAGCCGGTCAATGCAAAAAGACTGTATCCGTCATCTGCACCCCTATGCCATGCGAACTGACAAAGGATTTATGCTGGCGGAAGAAATGCTCAGCTGGCTACATAACAATAATGTTATTTTCCCTTCTGTTGAAGTGATCGAACGGACGCTTGCCGAAGTCGTCACGCTCGCTAACAGATCGGTATTTTCGACACTTACCGCGCAACTGGAAAAGCAGCATAAATCAGCACTCGACAGCCTGCTCATATCAGAGGGTGAACAACCTTCCCGTCTGGCATGGCTGCTACAGCCTCCGGGTAAAATAAACGGTAAAAATGTGCTGCAACATATCGACCGGCTTAATTCCATCGCTGCGCTGGGGTTGCCTGATGGTATTGCACTTTCCGTTCACCAGAACAGGTTGCTTAAACTGGCGCGTGAGGGCCGGAAAATGAGCAGCAGGGACCTGGCAAAATTCACCGATGTCAGACGTTACGCTACGCTGGTTTGTATAATAACAGAGGCCAGGGCCACCCTGACTGACGAAGTGATTGATCTGCACGAGCGTATCCTGGGTAGTCTGTTCAGCAGGGCAAAACGCACGCAGGCCGAACGGCTCCAGCAAACGGGAAAGCTTATTCAGAGCAAGCTGAAGCAGTACGTTACCGTCGGGCAGGCGTTACTTAACGCCAGAGAATCCGGGGAAGATCCCTGGACTGCAATAGAAGATGTCCTTCCCTGGCAGGAATTCATCAACAGCGTGGAAGAAACGCGGTTTCTTTCCCGTAAGGGCAATTTCGACGCGCTTCATCTGATCACCGAAAAATACAGTACGTTGCGTAAATATGCCCCGCGTATGCTGTCAGCATTGCAGTTCATGGCGACACCTGCGGCGCAGGCGCTCAGCGATGCGCTGGACACCATAACGGAAATGTACCGTAAACAACTTCGTAAAGTGCCGCCATCAGCGCCAACAGGGTTTATCCCTGAAAGCTGGCGAAAACTGGTGCTCACGCCTTCAGGCATCGACCGCAAGTACTACGAGTTTTGCGTACTGAATGAACTCAAGGGTGCATTACGTTCCGGTGATATCTGGGTAAAAGGATCGCGCCGCTACAAAAATTTTGATGATTATCTCATCCCGACTGCTGAGTTTGAGAAATCCCGACATAATGACCAGTTACAGTTGGCCGTTCAGACCGATAGCCAGGCATACCTTCAGGCCCGTATGACTCTTCTTGCATCTCGGCTGGAAGAAGTTAACGCGATGGCGCTTGCCGGTGATTTGCCCGATGTAGATATCTCAGATAAAGGCGTAAAAATCACTCCACTGGAGAACAGCGTTCCTTCAGGTGTTTCGCCCTTTGCAGATTTGGTCTATGGCATGCTTCCCCATCCGAAAATTACGGAGATACTGGAAGAAGTTGATAGCTGGACGGGATTTACGCGTCACTTCGCGCACCTCAAAAATAATAACGTCAGACCAAAAGACGGAAGACTGTTGCTGACCACCATTCTGGCTGACGGCATCAACCTTGGGCTGACAAAAATGGCGGAATCCTGCCCTGGGGCCACAAGATCGTCACTCGAAGGTATTCAGACATGGTACATCAGGGATGAAACTTATTCAGCGGCACTGGCCGAGCTGGTTAACGCACAGAAAGAGCGGCCTCTGGCCGCATTCTGGGGCGACGGGACAACATCGTCGTCAGACGGGCAGAACTTTCGGGTAGGCAGTCACGGACGTTATGCCGGTCAGGTCAATCTTAAATATGGTCAGGAGCCGGGCGTGCAGATTTATACGCATATCTCAGACCAATACAGCCCGTTCTACGCCAAAGTGATCAGCCGGGTGCGCGACTCAACCCACGTGCTTGATGGCCTGCTGTACCATGAAAGCGATCTGGAAATTACCGAGCATTACACCGATACCGCAGGCTTCACTGAACATGTTTTCGCCCTGATGCACCTGCTGGGATTCGCTTTTGCGCCAAGGATCCGTGATCTTCATGACAAGCGGCTGTTTATTCATGGAAAGGCCGAGCGCTATCCGGGGCTTCAGTCTGTCATATCAACAACCTGCCTGAATATCAAAGACATTGAGTCGCACTGGGATGAGGTATTGCGCCTGGCAACCTCGATTAAGCAGGGGACAGTCACCGCATCACTGATGATGAAAAAGTTAGCCAGTTACCCAAAACAGAATGGACTTGCCAAAGCGCTGAGAGAGATTGGCCGCATCGAACGGACACTATTTATGCTGGACTGGTTCCGTGATCCCGGTCTGCGCCGACGCGTGCAGGCGGGGCTGAATAAGGGTGAGGCCCGTAATGCCCTTGCGCGAGCGGTCTTTTTGCACCGTCTGGGTGAAATAAGGGATCGTGGGCTGGAGAATCAGAGTTATCGCGCCAGCGGGCTGACATTACTGACAGCAGCGATCACGTTGTGGAACACGGTATATATAGAAAGAGCTATTGAGTCACTAAAACGAAAGGGTATCCCGATAAATGAGCAACTGGTCTCTCATCTTTCTCCCCTGGGCTGGGAACATATCAATCTGAGTGGAGATTACGTCTGGCGTAATAATCTTAAGCTGGGTGATCTTACCCAGCAATAGTGGACACGCGGCTAAGTGAGTAAACTCTCAGTCAGA
>OGGR01000251.1_pt1 | contig 42835 bp, 42 predicted proteins | sample 1571321 | NCBI WGS metagenome assembly OGGR01 (sample SAMEA2582048, study PRJEB24529) | metagenome | biome: Human gut stool | place: China | collected 2011 | reverse complement strand
ACTCAGGAAGCTGCGAAAGTTCTGAACAAACCGGTTGAAGAGCTGAACATCATCAACTGCCACTTGGGCAACGGCGGTTCCGTCTGCGCTATCAAGAACGGCAAATCTGTTGATACCTCCATGGGTCTGACCCCGCTGGAAGGTCTGGTGATGGGGACCCGCTCCGGCGATCTGGACCCGGCCATCATCTTCTTCCTGCACGACAAGCTGGGCATGAGCGTGGCCGATATCAACACCATGCTGACCAAAGAGTCCGGCCTGCAGGGTCTGACCGAAGTGACCTCCGACTGCCGTTTCGTTGAAGACAACTACGACAGCAAAGAAGAAGCCAAGCGTGCTATGGACGTTTACTGCTATCGCCTGGCCAAGTACATCGGCGCCTACGCTGCCGCCATGGACGGTCGTCTGGACGCCGTTGTTTTCACCGGTGGTATCGGTGAAAACTCTGCCCCGATCCGTGAAATCACCCTGAACAAGCTGGGTCTGCTGGGCTTTGACGTCGATCACGACGCCAACCTGAAGGCTCGTTTCGGCAAGGGTGGCGAGATCACCAAGGCTGGTTCTACCAAGGCCCTGGTTATCCCGACCAACGAAGAGTGGGTTATCGCCCACGACGCGCTGGAACTGGTCGGCGCTTAATTGACGCAGTAACTCGAGGCCGCCCACAGGGCGGCCTTTTCCTGATCCCAAAAAATGAACAAGGGGTATAAAGTGGCACGCACTATTATGCTTATCCCGGTCGGCACTGGTGTCGGCGTAACTTCCGTGAGTCTGGGCGTTGTTCGCGCCATGGAGCGTCACGGTGTCAATGTCAGCTTCTTCAAACCGGTTGCCCAGCCGCGTCCGGGTGAAACCGGTGCCGAGCGCTCAACCGCCGTTATCCGCGCTGCTGCCAACATCAACCCGCCCGAGCCGTTCACCCTCTCCTACGCCGAGAACATGATCAGCTCCAGCAACACCGACATCCTGCTGGAAGAGATCGTTGCCCGCTTCGAAGAGCACGTGAAATCCAGTGGTGCCGAAGTGCTGGTTGTCGAAGGTATGGTGCCGACCGACAAGCAGCCCTTTGCCAACAAGCTGAACTACGACGTCGCTAAAGCTCTGGATGCCGACATGGTATTCGTGACCCATCCGGGCCATGACTCCAGCCAGAAGCTGAAAGAGCGCATCGAACTGGCTTGCTCCAACTTCGGTGGTGTCAACAACCCCCGTATCGTTGGCTGCGTGATCAACAAGGTTGGCGCGCCGGTTGACGAGCATGGCGTAACCCGCCCTGACCTGACCGAGATGTTCGAAGCCCATCACCACGCTTCTGACGCAGCTCACAACCTGGAAGTGCTGCAAGTGTTCGGCAAGAGCCCGCTGCGCATCCTGGGTTGCATCCCCTGGAACACCCAGCTGATCGCCCCGCGCGCCAAGGATCTCGCCAAGCATCTGGCGGCCAAGATCCTGCACAAGGGTGAGCTGGACAGCCGTCGCCTGCAGACCGTGACCTTCTGCGCCCGCTCCATCCACAACATGGTTGAGCACTTCCGTCCGGGTAGCCTGCTGGTCACCTCCGGCGACCGCTCTGACGTCATCGTCTCCGCCTGCCTCTCCGCCATGAACGGCGTCAAGCTGGGCGCCCTGCTGCTGACCGGTAACTATCATCCGGAGCCGCAGGTCATGGCGCTGTGCCAACAGGCCATGGCCACCGGCCTGCCGATCATGATGACCGGTACCAACACCTGGCAGACCGCAGTCAGCCTGCAAAACTTCAACGTCGATATTCCGGAAGATGACCGCGAGCGTATCGAGCTGGTACAGGACTACGTCGCTGGCCACATCGACAAGCACTGGATCGAGTCGCTGACTGTCAGCTCTACCCGTTCCCGTCGCCTGAGCCCGCCGGCATTCCGTTATCAGCTGACCGAGCTGGCCCGTCAGGCCAACAAGCGTGTCGTGCTGCCGGAAGGCGACGAGCCGCGCACCATCAAGGCTGCCGCCATCTGTGCCGAGCGTGGCATTGCCCGTCCGGTACTGCTGGGTAACCCGGAAGAGATCCGTCGCGTTGCCGAGCAGCAGGGTGTAGTTCTGACCGATCGCGTCGAGATCATCGATCCGGCCGTTGTACGCGAGCGCTATGTGCCGCGTCTGGTCGAGCTGCGCAAGAACAAGGGCATGACCGAAGTGGTTGCCCGCGAGCAGCTGGAAGACAACGTGGTACTGGGCACCATGATGCTGGAGCGCAACGAAGTGGACGGCCTGGTATCCGGCGCGGTGCACACCACTGCCAACACCATCCGTCCGCCGATGCAGATCATCAAGACCGCTCCGGGCTCTTCCCTGATCTCCTCCATCTTCTTCATGCTGCTGCCTGACCAGGTGCTGGTCTACGGTGACTGCGCGATCAACCCGGATCCGACTGCCGAGCAGCTGGCCGAGATCGCTATCCAGTCCGCCGACTCTGCTGCCGCGTTCGGCATCGAGCCGCGCGTCGCCATGATCTCCTACTCCACCGGTACCTCTGGCGCCGGTGCCGATGTAGAGAAAGTGCGTGAAGCGACCGAGCTGGCCAAGGCCAAGCGCCCCGACCTCATCATCGACGGCCCGCTGCAGTACGATGCGGCCATCATGGAGAACGTGGCCAAGTCCAAGGCACCGAACTCACCGGTTGCTGGTAAAGCCACCGTGTTCGTCTTCCCGGACCTGAATACCGGTAACACCACTTACAAAGCGGTGCAGCGTTCCGCTGACCTGGTCTCCATCGGCCCGATGCTGCAAGGCATGCGCAAGCCGGTCAACGACCTCTCCCGTGGCGCCTTGGTTGACGACATCGTCTACACCATCGCCCTGACCGGTATCCAGGCTGCCCAGGCTGACGAACAAGCCTAATCAGTGCCTGTCTGAAAAAACCGATCACAAAGGCTGCTCACCCCAGGTGAGCAGCCTTTTTTATTGGTTCTCTTTTGAAGACCAGTGAAACATGCCATCAGCGCAGTGTTGCACAGAACAATGCCATGTGATGAGTCAGAAATGTCTCGAGCGTAGCGCTGCGGGAAAGCGTGCCCGCCACCTTAAAGATGTATCTAAAATAGATTCAAGATCATACGCTTGGATATATGAGGGCATTCATAGCGAAGCGCTTATAGCAAATATTTCGCCATCGGCATGAGGTTTTGACCTGTTAGAAATAGCAGTGAAAAAGACCCGTTCGATACGCTATTCATCAATGTGCCGCTCGGCAATATCCACATCATGGAGGAATGGAAATGCTGATGAAGAAACTCTCTGCAATCATGCTGCTGGCCTGCTTGCCCCTGTTCAGCCAACCCGTACTGGCCGCAGATAAGGCAACGCCCAAGCAAACAACCACAGCCTCGGTCGCCAAGGAGACCGGCAAGCTGAATATCAATACGGCCACCCTTGCCGAACTCACCAGCCTTAAAGGGATTGGTGACAAGAAGGCACAAGCCATCGTCGACTATCGGGAAAAACAGGGAAAGTTCACCTCGGTCGATCAGCTGGCAGATGTCAATGGCATTGGTCCGGCCACGCTGGAAGCCAACAGGGACATGATAATAGTCAAATAAAGTCGAATGGATCAGTTGCAAATGGGGCAGCCTGTGGCTGCCCCATTTTTCTTGGGGTATGATTGCCGCACTTTAATCCCGCTGGATAGTTTTCCATGAAAAAGACTCCTCTTGTTGTTCGTAAGGCCGTGCTCCCGGTAGCCGGTCTGGGTACCCGTATGCTGCCAGCCACCAAGGCCATCCCGAAAGAGATGCTGCCGGTGGTCGACAAACCGCTGATCCAGTACGTAGTGCGCGAAGCCATCGCCGCCGGTATAAAAGAGATCGTGCTGGTCACCCACTCGAGCAAGAACTCCATCGAAAACCACTTCGACAAGAGTTTCGAACTGGAAGCGACCCTCGAGAAGCGAGTCAAGCGTCAGCTGCTGGAAGAGGTGCAACAGATCTGCCCGAAAGACGTCACCATCATGCACGTCCGCCAGGGCGAGGCCAAAGGTCTGGGCCACGCTGTGTTGTGTGCCCGTCCACTGATCGGTGACAACCCGTTTGCCGTGCTGCTGCCGGATGTGCTGATCGACGACGTTGCCAGCAACCCCAAGCAGGACAACCTGGCCGAGATGGTGCACATGTACGAAGAGAACCAGATCAGCCAGATCATGGTGGAAGCGGTTCCGGAGAGCGAAGTGGACAAGTATGGCATCGCCGACATCAAGGGCGAGGCCCTGAGCGAGGGGATGTCCCTGCCGATGCAGGCCATTGTCGAGAAGCCGCCCCGTGACGAAGCCCCCTCCAATCTGGCGGTGGTGGGTCGTTATGTTCTCTCTTCCAATATCTGGCCGCTGCTGGAGAAGACCCCGGCCGGTGCCGGTGACGAGATCCAGCTGACTGACGCCATCGCCATGCTAATGGAGCAGGAGCAGGTCAACGCCTACTTCATGAAGGGCAAGAGCCACGATTGCGGCAGCAAGCTCGGTTACATGAAAGCCAATGTGGAATATGGTGTGCGCCATCACGAGCTGAATGGTGAATTCATCGGCTGGCTGAAGCAGTTCGTCAAGCAGTTGTAATCGCTGATAAATCTGTTTTTTTATAGACGTATTTAAGGGGCATCAAATGATGCTCCTTTTTCATTTTTGCAACAAAAAATCAATCAAGAGTAAATAAACTCTCAGCAAATCATAATGTTGTAATTTATTCACACATGCTCTATAAGGATTGAGGCGTGTTTCTCGCCCTTGCATAAAAAACTCAAAAAAATATAAGACACAGGTGGAAGTTCCAATGAATAACCCGTCAAAAGGGACCTTTTTAGGTCACCCTAAAGGGCTTTTTTTGCTCTTTAGTACCGAACTGTGGGAGAGATTCTCCTATTACGGCATGCGTGCCGTGCTGGTGCTCTATCTGACCGACCTGACTGCCAACGGCGGTCTGGGCTGGAGTCAGGCAGATGCCCTCAAACTCTACGGTATCTATACCGGTCTGGTTTATATCACTCCGCTGATCGGCGGCTGGCTGGCTGACACCTTCCTGGGTCAACGTCGCGCCATCCTGATCGGTGCAGTGCTGATGGCCGCAGGTCAGTTCACTCTGGCACTGCCCCACGCCATGTTCCCGGATATGGTCAACACCATGTTCTACGCGGGCCTCGCGCTGCTGATCGTGGGTAACGGCCTGTTCAAACCGAACATCTCCACCATGGTGGGTGACCTCTATGAAGAGGGCGATCACCGCCGTGATGGTGCTTTCACCATCTTCTACATGGGTATCAACCTGGGTTCCCTGCTGGCAGGTGTGATTTGTGGTGCTGCCGCTACGGCCTACGGCTGGCAAGCAGCCTTCGTCGGCGCCGGTATCGGTATGCTGCTCTCTCTGGTGATCCAGGCCACCATGGCCCAGCGTTTCCTGGGTGACATCGGTCGCGTCACTGCCGCCCAGCGCGCAGCCGCCCTGCGTACTACCGAGCAGAAAGCACCGCTGACCAAGCAGGAAGTGGATCGCATCAAGGTTATTCTGGTACTGGGTCTGTTCACCATCATCTTCTGGGCCGGTTTCGAGCAGGCCGGTGGTCTGATGAACCTCTACACCCAGGAGTATACCGACCGCATGATCGGCAGCTTCGAAGTGCCGACCGCCTGGTTCCAGTCCCTGAACCCCTTCTTCATTATCACCCTGGCACCGGTCGTTGCGGCCATCTGGATCAAGCTCGGCAAGAAAGAGCCGAACTCTCCGGTGAAATTCGCCATGGGTCTGCTGTTCCTGGCTATCGGCTTCCTGTTCATGGTGGGTGCCGTGCTGCAGCAGGGTGGTGACAACACCGTCAAAACCTCCATGTTCTGGCTGGTAGGTGCTTACCTGTTCCACACCCTGGGCGAGCTCTGCCTCTCCCCGATCGGCCTCTCCATGGTGACCAAACTGGCTCCGCTGCGTCTGGCTTCCCTGATGATGGGTGCCTGGTTTGGCTTCGTTGCCCTAGCTAACTACGCTGCGGGCTTTATCGGCTCCTTCGTGGGTGAAGCCGGTCCGATCGCCATCTTCGGTGGCATCGCCTTGGCTGCAGTACTGAGCGCCCTGATCCTGCTGACCATGGCCAACCGCCTGGTTTACTGGATGCACGGTGCCGAAGGCCCGGCCAAAGAGCCGCAAGCTCAAGAGAAGAAACTGCAATCCGCCACCGTCTAAACGGTCAGGATTGTAAACACCAAACAGGGCGCCCATCGGCGCCCTGTTTGTTTTAGCCTGTTTATCAGGTGGCATCAGTGATGACGAACCTGCACATCCAGCGAGCCGCCGCTGTCGCTGCGAAACTGCAGGGCGAACGGTTCATGCCAGCTGCGTTTGTGCAGGGCGTAGTGGCTGCTGCGCATCAGACCAAGGGGTAGGCCGCCGGAGCGCATCAGCCAGTGGGGAGAGGTGAGCCCTGCGTTGGCAAACACCAGCCCATCATGCTGATCAAACAGCAGCGCCGCCATGGCAAAAGAGTGGCGAAGCCCGGACGCCATCAACTGATGGTTGAGGTAGTCGAGCAACCGGTGCGGCTGGCTCAGCAACCGGCTCTCGTTCTGCTGAAACTGGCGGTAGGGGACGTTCATCAAGGATCGCACCAGCGCACCACAAAATGCCGCATCCGTCCCCATGATCGGCAGCTCCATCACCAGCACCAGCAGCTTGTCTTCCACCTTGAAGGTATCGGGAATAAACAGCTGCCCCAGCCCCTTGAACGTGACCTGCCAGGGGCCCCACTCCTGCAAGCCCGGCGGCTTGAGCCCCGCCAGCAGGCGGCTGGCCGCCTTGTCGTGGGCACTGAAATAGTCGATGTGATCCATCAGCTCCAGCTGCTGCGCCCGGTTGGCGCTGCCGTTGAGACACTGTTCGATACTGCGCTCGACCAGCGTATAATCTTCGAGGGGTTTGAGCAGATAATCCCGCGCACCGGCACGCAAGGCGCTGGCGACTGCCTCCATGGTGCTCTGGGCCGAAATGACGATAACCGGAATATGGGGATAGCGCGCAGAGAGGCAGGCGATCACCTCGTGGCCATCCATATTGGGCATATTGAGATCGCAGAGCACCACATCGGGATGATAGAGAGCTGCGGCCGACAGACCCTCAATACCATCTTCGGCCTGAAACACCGTTGCCCCGTCCCGTGCGAGGTAACTTACTAACGAGTGGCGAAAAACGGCCTCGTCCTCCACCACCAGGATCCGTAGCCCGGCTTTTGACATCTTGATAAAGCTCTTATTAGTCAATTGGTTATTTAGGTATTAAGACTAGCTCAAAAGTGCGGTCAGCGCGGAAACCCTGCGTCAAAAGTAGACCTCGATCATACGATGGCATCAAGAGAACCCCATCCGTCCGCGTAGCTCTATTCACTCGGGAGGCCCCGCGACTGCGACCGCCATCCGAATTGTGCAAGTGGGCGCCATAAGGGATAATGCCCCCCACTCCAGCTCGTGAAGAAGACCATGACCCCAGCCGAATACAACGCCCTTGCCCACCCCAGATTGTCCCATCCGGCTCGCAGTCTCTATACCCTGCAGCTGCGCCGACTGGTGCTGGAAAATCAGGCGGCAAGGCTCAACTATCCCGAGCTGGGTCGGGCGCTGGCAGTGGTCGATCCGGGTGATCCCTGCGGCTTCTCGTTTCAGGTCAATGCCCGCCAGCTCACCGAGCTGTTCGATGAATTGATGGAGGCGGGCCTGCTGCAAGTCGAGGCTCAGCCCGAGAGTGAGCACTACCATCAGTGCCCGTTCCAGTTGCCGCTGCTGACCCAGAAATTGCGCAGCCCGCTGCCGGAGCGCCCCTTCCAGATGCACCTGCAATGGCGACCGGACGAAGAGCTGCCCGCCCTCGCCCGCCTGTGCGGGGTGATCGATGCCAGCTATAGCGAAGAGGATCTGGGGGAGTTTATCGCCTACTGGCTGGGGCGCCCCGAGGTGTTCGACTCCCAGCATCAATGGATGCTCAAGTTCATTCGCGCCCTCAAGACCCGCCGCTATACCCGTCGCAAACCGATGGAGGTGCAGGGCTACCAGCAGGTGACGCCGGCCCCGGCAGAGTCGGGCCCCAGCAAACGGGCCCAACAGATGATTGAAGAGGCCAAGCGACTGGCCCAACAGCAGACGCAAGAACCCGCTGCGCAGCAGGAGCCGGATAATGATTGATAGCGGCCCCCGCCTGCAGGCAGAATCAACCCCTTGTCTACCCATCCCTGATCGAGCAGAAGGAGCATTCCATGACTGACCCGCAAGATCCCCTGCGCCAGGAGCTGGAAGAGATCGAAGCCAAGCGCCAGAAGATCGCCAAGGCCAAGCAGGACCATCGTGTTCACGACCCGGAATTGAGCCGCCATGTGGGCGGTCTTCTGGAGCGTATTCGTCGCCTGCAGCAAGAGACCGGCGGCGGCCAGTATGACTACGAGACCCTACGCAAGGAGTACGACGCCAAGGCCAACGCCGAGGTGCGCGAGCTGCAGAAGGCGGCCCGTCAGGAGCGGATCCAGAAGCTGATCGCCCAGGCCGACCTCAACCCCGACTGGGTATTTGACAAGATGGATGCCACAGATCCGGCGCTGCAATATCCCATCGAGACCGCCCGTTACTTTATCAGCGGTTTCGAGCACTGGGAGAAGAGCGGTGGCGGCTGCATGCTGATCTACGGCGACTACGGCACCGGCAAGTCAACGCTGGCGGGGGCGGTTGCGCACGAGCTGATCGAGCGTCACCAGAAATCGGTGATCTTCCAGCAGTGGGCCTCCATCGTCGATCGCCTCTTCTTCAACGTGATCCCCGATCAGGACGAGCGCAACCAGTACCGCCGCGCGCTGGAAGAGGTGGATCTACTGATCATCGACGAGGTATCGGCCAACCGCGCCAAGATGGCGGAGAGCCAGTCCAGTTTCCTCGGCCACCTGCTGCGCCGTCGTCGCAACCTGTCAAAAAGCGTCATCATCATCACCAACCACACGCCCCAGACCCTGCATCAGGCGATCGGTGATTTCAGCTATGAGGCGATCAAGGCGTTCAATCCGGTGGATATCCATCTGAGCGGTCCCAGCCGTCGCCCCAGCATCGGCAACTACAACGGCTGATCCCCTCTCAGCGGGTGCGAGCCGCCAGCGGCTCACCCGCACCTCTCTGCTGGCTCACAAATAGAAACAACTCTCATTTACAGAGAGCGAACAAGCCACTAGGCTAGCCCCTTTTGCCAAGGGAGCTCAGCTATGCCAACCACACTGATTTTCGGAGCCAGCCGCGGGCTGGGCCGCGCCTTTACTCACCACGCTCTCGCAGAGGGTCATCGGGTAGTTGCGCTGGTGCGCAGCCCCGAGATGGCCACGGAGCTGGGTGCGCAGGGAGTAGACGTCATCGAAGGGGATGCACTGGATCCGGCTGCGGTGCAGCAGGCCTGCATTGCGGCAGGACAAAATGCCCAAGTCGTCTCTACCCTCGGCAGTTTCCGTCAGGTTGTGCCGGTGGACTATCAGGGCAACCGTCATGTGATCGATGCCATGGAGCAGGCAGGCCTGAAACGGCTGCTGCTGGTCACCTCTCTCGGCTGTGGCGACAGCTGGCAATATTTGCCGCAGCGTGCCCGCGCCGCCTTCGGCCACGAGGTGCGTCTCAAGAGTCTGGCGGAGAGCTGGCTGCAGACCAGCGCCCTCGCATGGACCATTCTGCGCCCGGCGGGCCTTCAGGATGGCGACGCCACCGGCCGTGCCGAGCTGAGTCAGGGCAAGGAGGTACATGGACTGGTACGCCGCGCCGATGTGGCCGCCCAAGGGCTGCGTCTGCTGACGGATGAGACTGCTGTGGGGCAGATCTACGCCATCGGCGATCCCGAACTCCAGCGTGGCTAAAGCAGCAGTAAAACCGCTTAACCCCACCACATAACAAAACGGTCAGCCCAAGGGCTGACCGTTTTCGCTTTACCGCACACACCATCTCACGGGCGCTTGCACCATCCCACTTAACCGGCGGTCGTCTCACTCTGTACGACCGGCTGACTGGCCACCGGCAGTGACTGCTGCCGCCAACGCAGCAACAGGCAGGCCAGCACACCGTAAAGCAGCGCCAGACCCCACAGCTGCCACCAGTAGCGGGAGACCTGCGCAAAGTCGGCCCCCATCTGGTTAAGGCGCAGAAAACCCTCGATGGCGGGGATAGTGGGCACCCACTGAGCCAGCCAGTTGAGGGGGGCCGGGATCAGCTCCAGCGGCCAGATAAAGCCCGCCAGAAAGACCAGCGGCAGGGAGGAGATCAGCACCACCTGAGTGGGCAGATCCCGCCGGGTAAAGATGGCACCCAGCACAATCCCAAACCAACATGTCGCCAGCAGGAATGGCAGGGCGAACAGCCAAAGCTGCACCGGATCTGCATGACGAGCGATATTGTAGTGATCGAAGCAGAAGCCGAGGAAGTAGCTCACCGGCAGCAGGAACAACCCCGCCAGCACCAGAGTTCTGGCCAGCAGCAGCGGCAACACCGGCGCGCTTTGCCAGTAACCATGCTCGCCGCGACAGCTGCGCTGGTTCTGGGTCGCCCCCAGGATCCCCGCCCCCATCAGCAACACCTGATGGAGGATCAGCACGAACACCGCCGGCACCACGTAGTTGACGTAGCCCATAGTGGGGTTGAACACCGGCACCACGTTGAGGGCCACAGCATTCCAGCCCATCGCCGCTTGTGGCAGCGCCTCGCCGTGGCTCAACAGCCGCGCCACCTTCACCTGCGCGGCGAGTGTGCCGCCGGCCTGCGCCAGCCCCTCGGCAATGGTACCGTAGACCAGAAAGTAGGAGGCATCACCGGCATAACTCAGGGTGACGCTCTTGCCCAGCATCAGATCCCGATAGAAGCGGTTGGGGATATGCAGGATCCCGCTCGCCTTCCCGGTCATCATCAGCTGCCGCGCTTCATCCAGCGAATTGGCCCGCGCTACCAGCTTCACCTGCGGCGTGGCATCGGCCATAAACTCCAGCTGGCGCGACAGCTGACTGCCATCTTCGTTGACCACCACCACCGCCTCTTCCCGCGGTAGTTGATGCAGATAGGGTTGGGGATAGAGGAAGGAGTAGAAGAACACCCCGCCAAACAGGGTCAGCATGATGGCGCGATCCGCCAGCAGGGTGCGCAACTCGAGGCGCAACAGATCGACAAATCTCAGCATCACTCAGGCTCCTTTTCGGCTACGACCACCGCAGCTGATTGACGAGCCAGCTCGGCCTGCGGCTTGTAACGACGCACCACCAGCAGCAGGGGAAGCAGAAACAGCAGCAGAGCCCCCAGTTGCGGCAGCGCCGATGCGAGCGGCAGACCGTAGTTGCTCTGACCAATCTGCAGCTCGACATAGTGAGAGACCGGCAACAGGCTGCGCCAGAAGCGGGCGAAATCCCCCATGGCACTCACCGGAAAGGTGACCCCCATAAAGGCAAAACCGGGCGCAGTGTAAGCCCCCGCCAGCGACAGGGCACGGGCCGGATCCCGAATGATGCCGTAGAAAAAGGCACCCATGGTGACGCAGGCGGCCGAGGCGAGTCCCAGCCCCACCAGCAATACCAGCCAGCTGCCGTGCATGGGGTAGGAGAAGCCTTTGAACAGCAGCAGCGTCCAGACTATCCCCCACCCCCAGCCAATCAGCACGTGGGGCAACAGGGTACGCCAGAGACCAAACCAGACACCGCGAGTGGTCCAGTCCAGTCCCAGCCGATCGGTACGGGCCAGCGCATTGAGGCCGAACAGCACCACCAGGATCTGCCATACCGCGGGCAGAATGGCGCTCAGCAGAAACTGGGCGTAGCTGGAGTTGAGGTTATAGAGCGCAGTGACCTGACTGCTGATAGGCACCGACTGCCCGAGTGCGCCGGGCAGCGCCTTGCCATCGGCCATCGCCTCCAGCACGCCGACCTGACCGTTAAGGGTGCCTACCACCTGCGCCAGCGCCGAGTTGACAAGCTTGGCGATCAGGATGAACTGGCCGTTGTTGAACACCGTCACCTGCGGCTGGGTGCCCTGACGGGCATCCCGCTCCAGATGGTTGGGGATCACCACCAGCGCATAGATATCGCCACCGCGCAGGGCGCGCGCCCCGGCATCGATGGAGTCAAACTGTTGCGCGACCTTGAGCCCGGCAGAGCCATCCAGCGAGAAGGCGAGCTGGCGCGAGAGCACGCTTCGGTCGAGATCCACCAGCCCTACCTTGAGGTCGCGGGCCAGCCCTGCCGAGAAGCTCCAGCAGAGGATCCCCATCAGCAGCAGCGGCACCCAGCTCATCAGGGCACGGCTGAATGGATCCTGCCAAAGCAGCCGAAATTCACGTCCCATCAGAGTTCAACCAGCACACTCATGCCAACCCGCAGCCCCTCAACCGGTTGCAGCGGGCGAGCCTCCACCTGGAAGCTCTTCATGTCGAAACCTTGACGGGTATCGGTGGCACGCCAAGTGGCAAAATCCCCCATCACGGCCACATGGGTCACCTTGAAGCGCACGGTCTGATCGCCAAGGCCCGGGATGCGGGCATCGAACTCGGTACCGATCGCGAAACGGGGCAGCAGATCCTCGCGAACGTGGAACTGGGCCCAGGCATCACTCATATCGAGCAGGGTCACCACAGGGAAGCCTTGCGGCGCCAGCTCGCCGCTGCGCAGCAACACCTGACTCACTTCACCGGTATGGGGGCTGACGATGCGGGTATCGGCCAGATAGGCCTCAACCTCGGCCACCGAACCGGCCGCCATCTTGGCCTTCTCGCGGGCGGCGATCTTGGTCTCTTCCCGCGCCCCTTCCAACGCCATCTGGTACTGCTGCCACGCCATCCCTTCGCTGTAGCGGGCGGCTTGCCAGGCAGTCCAGGCCTCGTCGCGTTTTTGCAGTGGCATCACGCCGTCGCGGTGCAGGCTGGCCACCCGCTCATAGGTCTTGCCACGCAGCTGGGCGGCAGCCTTGGCTTTTTGCCATTGATCCTTGGCGGCAGCGATCTGTTGGGCACGAGCCCCTTTCTCCGCCTCTTGCGCCAGCGCCCCTGCAGCAGCTTCACCCGCCTTGGCCTGGCTCAGCTTGGCTTCAATCTCGGGGCTTGCCAGGGTAAAGACCAGTTGATCCTTGGTCAGCTGATCGCCTTTTTTCACCAGCACCTCGTCGATGCGACCCGGCACCTTTGAGGAGACCGAGTACTGCTGCGCTTCAATCTGCCCTTGCAGATGCACCGGCTCCGGCTGATAGGCCAGCCAGAAGCGCCAGCCAAGCCACACCACCAGGATCACCAGCGCCAATGGCAACAATAGCGGTTTACCCTGGCTCATCTTCTTTTTGATGGGGGGATGGCTCATCACTTCACCTCGACAAACGGGCGACCCTTGACGGTCGGAAAAGACATGAAAAAAGGAACAGACAGGACCGGGATCATGAGTTCACCTCGATCACCTGACCATGCTGATATTGATTGAAACTGTTCATCTGGCCGGAGAGCGCCAGCAGGCGGGCCAGCGACACCACATATTGATAGGCCGCAGCCGCGCGCTGGGTCTTGACCCCCGCCAGCTGGTTCTGGGCATCCACCACATCAAGGGAGGTCGAGAGCCCCTGCCCGAAGGCCTTGTCCCGCAGCAGCACGTTCTCCTCTGCCAACGCCTGGGTGGAAGAGAGGGATTGATACTCCTCCAGCCCCTGCGCTGCTTCGCGCCAGGTCTTCTCAACGAGCAACTCCAGATCCTGACGGGTCTTGGCCTGCAGCAGATTGACCTGCAACTCAGCACTCTTGGCGGCCTGCACCGTCTCGGAGCGGCCATCGCGGCTCACCAGCGGCATGCTGACCCCCACCCCCACCAGCCAGTCCGGCGCGGTCTTGGAGGCGAGTGAATCATCTTCATAGAGGTTGTAGTTGCCGAACAGGAACACCTCGGGGGCATATTTGCCCTGCTCGACCCGGATCAGCCCCTTGGCCTGCTCCTTCTTGGCAGTGAGCAGCTTGAGACCGGGGTGCACCTCCAGGGTCTGGCTCACCAACCCCTCAAGGCGCGGCAGCTCCTTGTTGACGAACAGGCCGCTGCCCGGCTGGGCATTTGGCAACTTCAGCATGCGGCCAAGGGCCAGCTCGGCGATCTCGAGGCTGCGGCGCGCCTTCTGGGTATCGATGCGGGCCCGATCATAGGCCGACTGGGCGGAGAGGCGCTCCACCCTGGCTATCTGCCCCTGCGCTTCGAGCTTCTTGGCGTGATCCAGATGGTGGGCCAGCCCCTCTTCGATCTCCTGTTTGGTCTGCACCACCTGAGCAGCCAGCACCACGCCGAAATAGGTTTGGGAGAGGCTCTCGAAGGTGGATTGCTGCTTGAGCACCAGCAGTTGCTGCGCCTCGCTCACCTGCGCCTGGCGGATATCCTGCGCCGCATCGATGCGACCACCGGCAAACAGCGGCCAGAGCATCTTGACCGAGCTGGTCACCACATTCTGTTTGGTCAGGGGGGTGACAAATGCGTTGGCCCCGACCCCGAACAGGCTGCCGAGCGCCAGAATCAGATCTTTCTGCTTGGCCAGCGGATTGAGATCGAGGGCATCAAGTTCAATCGGCTGATCAAGATGGGTATAGCTGGCCCCCAGATCCACCTTGGGCAGATACATGTCCTTGGCCGCCTCGCGCAGTTGCTTGGCCCGATCGACCCCGGCCTGCTCGGCAGCCAGCCCTTCATCCTGCTGGATGACCCGGGTCCAGGCTTCGCCAAAACTGATGGTTTGCGCCTGCGCCGACCCCAGCACGGCCCCCATCAGACACGGCCAGAGTGATTTAATGAACCTTGACGTCATAGATCCCCAATCCGCTTTTGTTGCATAAATGTTTGGAGCATTTGCTCGACTTAAGCCCGCTATCATAACGCAAAGCGGGCCTGCAAGTGGACTGACAATTATGCAGGCGTCCGACCCGAATGGTACAGCGATCAGTCTCCGGCAATCTGGCCGTTTTTCAATAACTCCAGAATTTGCAAGCCTTGGCGCGACGTTTTTTTCAGAAAAAAATGGCTGACGCTCAAATACTAACCTTTTCTCCTGCCTAAAAAATGCGTAATATACGCCGCCCTAAGCCGATGGTAACCGTGGAATGCAGATAGGTCCCCACACGCTTGAAACTCCCTTGATTGTGGCTCCCATGGCCGGTGTAACTGACCGACCATTCCGTGAACTTTGTTTGCGATTGGGGGCTGGCATGGCCGTTTCCGAGATGCTGCTGGCCAACCCGGATGTCTGGGATACCCAGAAAACCCGGATGAGGATGGATCACTCTGCAGAAGGCGGATTGCGATCGGTCCAGATTGCCGGAGCCGACCCCGAGATGATGGCGTTTGCTGCCCGCTACAACGTGGAGCAGGGCGCACAGATCGTCGACATCAACATGGGATGTCCGGCAAAAAAAGTGAATAAGAAGCTGGCAGGTTCCGCCCTGCTGCGTGCCCCCGATCAGGTCAAAGCAATTTGCCGGGCCGTGGTGGATGCAGTGGAGGTGCCTGTCACCTTGAAGATCCGCACAGGATGGGATCCGGATAACCGCAATGGCGTGGAGATCGCCCGAATCGCCGAAGATTGCGGTATCGCGGCCCTTGCCGTGCATGGTCGTACCCGTGCCTGCCTCTACAAGGGCGAAGCGGAGTACGACACGATCAGGGCGATTAAGCAGGCCGTATCGATTCCTGTTGTCGCCAATGGTGACATCAACAGCCCGGAGAAAGCCCGGTATGTCCTCGACTATACCGGTGTCGACGCCGTGATGATCGGCCGAGCTGCGCAAGGACGACCCTGGATTTTCCGGGAAATCCGTCATTTTCTTGAGACGGGCACCAAGCTGCCGCCTCCCGAGAGGGAAGAGGTTCGCACCCTGATGAACGAGCATGTAACCAACCTGCACCGGTTTTATGGTGCATATCTGGGAGCGCGCATAGCCCGTAAACACGTGGGCTGGTATCTGGATGAAGAAGAGACGGGCCGAGAATTCCGTAAGCACTTCAATGCCCTGGATTGCGCAGACGCGCAACTTGAGGCACTCGAAGCGTATTTCGATGGATTAGGTTAACAAGATAACTAAAGAGCCGACCGAATATGTTCGAACAAACCCTGACTTCTGATGCATTGGTAACAACTACTCACAATCACGCTGCCGAGCCGACCCAGCGCCCCCTGCGTGACTCTGTGCAACAGGCCCTGCGTAACTACCTGGCCCAGTTGAACGGTCAGGAAGTGATTGATCTGTACGATATGGTTCTCTCCGAAGTCGAAGCGCCGATGCTGGACGTGATCATGCAGTACACCCGTGGTAACCAGACTCGCGCTGCCGTGATGATGGGTATCAACCGTGGCACCCTGCGCAAGAAGCTCAAGCGTTACGGCATGAACTGATTGCTGGCCGCGAGCCGCGACGGCGGTTCAAGGCAGATGCGAAAGGCGCCAGGTAGCAATACCTGGCGCCTTTCCTTTATGCTCTCCCATCCATTTCACCATGGCGACCCCGATGAACCGCACTCCCCTGCTGCTGATGGTACTGGTCACCCTGCTGGCCGCCGCTGGCTGGCTCTTCTCGAAAGAGGCGATCCGCGAACTGCCCCCTGCCGCCTTTATCGGCAGCCGCTTTCTGCTGGCCGCGCTGCTGTTGCTCCCCTTGGCCTGGTTGCGCGAGCCACCGCCGACTCGCGCCCAGCTGGTGCGCGCTGCCGGTTGCGGCACCCTCCTCGGCGCCAGCCTGCTGCTGTGGGTCACCGCCATCAGCCAGAGCGATGCGCTGGGCAGCGGCGCCTTTATCATGAGCGTCGCCACCCTGATGGCCCCGCTGGCCGCATGGGGAGCCTTTCGGGCCAAGCCCGGCCGCCACTACTGGCTCACCCTGCCCATCGCCATCGCCGGTTTGCTGCTGCTCTCCAGCAGTACCCACTGGGGCGTGTCGCTCTCGCTGTTCTGGTTTCTGGCGGCGGCCACCACCCTCGGTATCCAGCTTGCCGTCCATCGCCACTTCGCCCAATCCATTGCCCCCACCTGGCTCACCTGCATCCAGCTGGCGATGACCGGCCTGCTCGGCACCCTGCTCTCCCTGCTGACCGAACAGTGGCCCGAGGCTGGAGTCAGCAACGGCATCTGGGGCTGGTTTGCGGCGAGCGTCTTGATCGCTACCACATTGCGCTACTGGCTGCTCACCCACGCATTGAGCAAGATGACTACCGCCCACGCCGCCCTGATGATGCTGCTGGAACCGGTCTGGACGCTGATCCTGAGCACCCTCTTCTACAACGAACCCCTCGGCGGCGCCAAACTGGCCGGAGCCGGACTGGTGCTCGGCGCCCTGGTGCTTTACCAACTGCCCCTGCTGCTGCGCAGTGCCCGCCTCAAAACGCCCGTCTGATACACCTCACTGCCCTGCGGGGCGGTGTCACCATCTCCCTCCTGTTTGCGTATCTTGTCCTGCCAATGCTGACGTTCTGTTAACGGCATTTAACCCTTGGTATCCAGAGGGTTAAAGGGCATACCCCATGAAAAAATGCCATATGGCCAGCTTGATGAAGGTCACATTCCTCCCCCGCGCCCCTCCCTATGATGCCCCCATCATCGGTCTGGACAATCCTGACGATGGCCACACATGGGAATAACAAGAGAAAAAACTATGCAGCAAACCAGCCCCCTCAAGACGGTCACTGTCAGCATATTGGCAACCGCCATGCTGATCTTTGTGGCCCAGTACCTGATAGGCAAACAGGAGATCAGGATCGGCATCGTCATCATCCCGATCCTGCCGATGCTCTTTGCCGTCATCATCGGCATGATTGTCTCCGCCAAACCGGTCAAGGATCGCATCCCCGGCTGGAAGCAGCTCTTCACCGAAAAAGAAGAGGGCTTCTGCGGCAAGATGGTGGGCTTCAGCCTACTGATCCTGGGCACCCAGTACGCGGGGATGATCATCCCCAACCTGAAGATGATCCTGAGCGTTGGCGTGCCGCTGTTCCTGCAGGAGATTGGCAACCTGCTGCCGATCCTGATCGCCATCCCGCTGGCAGTGAAGTTCGGCTTTGGCCGTCGCGCCATCGGGGCCTGCTCTTCCATCAGCCGTGAGCCGTCAGTCGCGGTGATTCAGGGCAAGTTCGGCACCGGCTCCCAGGAGTACATCGGCGTGCTGGCCATCTACCTATGCGGCTCCGTCATCGGCACCCTCTGGTTCAGCGTGCTGGGCAGTATCGCCCCGCTCACCGGTCTGCACCCGCTGGCACTGGCTGCCGGCTCTGGTGTGGGCTCAGGCTCCATGCTGAGTGCCGCTTCCGGTGCCCTGATCAACGGTCTCGATGAGGCGCTGGCCCAGCAGGTGCTGAGTATCGCAGCTGCCTCGAACCTGCTCTCGTCTGCCCTCGGGGCGCTGTCCCTCACCTATCTGGGTCTGCCGCTCGCTGAAAAAATCTATGCCCTGACCGCTAAAGGAGAGAAAGCATGAAAAGCATCGTAATGGATATGCGGTTCGTCTTTCTGGCGATCCTGCTGGCCATGTTTACCCAGACCCTGACTACCGGCACTCCGCTCTGGCTAATGGGTGACAGCTTCATCGCCATGTCGCTGGTGGTGTTCGCTTCGCTGATTGCCAAGCGCTATCTGCCCTCCTCCCTGCCGGCGTTTGCCTATGCCACCATCATCGGCATTCTCATCTGCCTGCCGGAGACCCCGGTGCGCGGCCTCTTTATCGACGCCGTCGCCAAGATCTCCTTCCTCTCCTGCTGCGTACCGCTGCTGGCCTTTGCCGGTCTCTCGGTGGGTGGTCAGCTGGAAGAGCTGAAGAAGATGTCCTGGAAAGTGATCCTGATCTTCATGATCGTCTCCACCTGCTGCTTCTTCGGCGCCTCGCTGGTGGCCCAGCTCGGCTTCTCCATCCAAGGGATCATCTGATGAACAACATCCACATTGAACCGGCCCTGCTGGCCCTGCGCGACTTCAGTCAGGAAGTGCGCCACCATCTGCACACTATTCCGGAAGCCTCCGGCGTCGAGTTCAAGACCTCGGCCTACTGCCGCGAGCTGATGGCAAGCTTTGGCTATCGCCTCACCGACTATCCGGGCTTCACCGGTTTCCACGGCGATCTGGTGGTTGACCCGGTACTGCCGACCATCGCCTTCCGTGCCGACATGGATGGCCTCGAGATGCACGACATGAGCGACGTTGCGTTCAAGTCAACCCACGAGGGAATGGCTCACAACTGTGGTCACGACTCCCATATGGCAATCGCCCTGACTGCGGCCAAGTTTCTGGCCGCCAACCGCGATCGCTTGCACTACAACGTCCGCTTTATCTTTCAGATGGCGGAAGAGGACATGCGGGTGCCGGGCGCCGAGAAGATGGTCGAACTGGGCTGCATGAAGGGGGTGGACGAGGTCTATGCCCTCCATAACGACGGCGCCATGGAGACCGGCACCATCAAGTTCAACAACGGCGTCATGTCCTCCTGGGGCTCCGCCTGGACGCTGGATGTACATGGTATCTCTGCCCACGGTTCCACTCCCCACAAGGGGCTGGATGCCATCCGTGAAGCGGTGCGGATCATCGAGGACATGGACTACATCGTCGCCAAGCGCACCAGCCCGTTCAGCCCGGCGGTGTTTGGCTGCGGCATGATCAACGGCGGCACCATCCCCAACGCCATCGCCGACCATGTGCAGGCGCGAGGCACCATCCGTGCCATGGATGCCGAGACCGACCAGATCCTGAAGAACAGCTTCAAGGAGATCGTGGCCCAGAGCGAACTGCGCGGCTTCAAGACCAAGATGGTCTATGCCGGGTATCCGGCGGTCGAGAACCACGCAGATGCCTGCGCCCGTCTGCTGCAAGCGGCCGCCGACGTATTGCCCTCTGAGGGGATCAATGCTCAGGGTCAGCCGATGACCGGCAGCGAAGATTTCAGCTACATGGTCAACGCCTGCCGTGGCCGCAAGGGGGCCATGTTCTTCCTCGGCAGCGGCTGTCAGGCCAAGGGGATCTGCAACTATCTGCATGCAAACCCCTACTACCTCGATGACGACTGCCTGCTGGTCGGAGCCCAGATCTTTATCAATCTGGCGACCCGCAGCGCTTAATCCCGCATCCCGATAAAACCAGAAGAGAGGCCAAGGCCTCTCTTTTTTATCTCTGTATTTTTGCTCTGTACGCGGCAGACACCCCGCGGCTAGAGCCACGGCAACTCCGCCATATTGGCGACGGGCGGCTGGTTGATAAGGTGCAGCTGCACCGTCTCCCGGCTGATATGGGGGGCGTAGAGGTGGATAAAGTCGTACATGTAGTCACGCAGGTGGGCATGTTTGCGCAGGCAGATGTGGGTGGCGCTCGAGGCGATCAGGTGGTCAATATTGAGGCTCACCAGAGCCTCCCTGTCCCCCTCGTCGAAGGCCACACTGGCAATCACCCCGACCCCCATCCCGAGCCGGACGTAGTGCTTGATCACGTCAGTATCGGTGGCGGTCAGCACGGTTTTCGGCGAGAGGCCGTGGCGGCTGAAGGCTTTGTCCATCTTGGATCGGCCGGTAAAGCCGAACACATAGGTGATGAGGGGATAGCGGGCCAGATCGGCCATCGACAGCGGCTGGCAGTCGATCAGCGGATGACCGTGGGGCACCACCACGCTGCGCCCCCAGCGATAACAGGGAACGGCGGCCAGCTCGTCGAACAGATACATGGACTCGGTGGCGATCGCCATATCCACATCGCCGCTTTGCACCATCTGGGCCAGTTGGGCTGGCGCCCCCTGATGGAGCTGGATCGCCACATCGGGATAACGACGGCTGAACTCGGTGATCACCGCTGGCAGCTTGTAGCGCGCCTGGGTGTGGGTGGTGGCGATACGCAGCACCCCGCTGGTAGCCAATTGCTCCCCCAGCGACAGCTGGTTGATCTGCTCCACCTGCGCCACCACCCCCTTGGCCAGCTCCATCACCTTCTCGCCTACGCTGGTCAAGCCGACCAGATTCTTTCCCTTGCGGGTAAAGAGGGCGAGCCCGAGCTCATCTTCCAGCATCTTCATCTGCTTGCTGAGAGTGGGCTGGGAGGTGTAGAGCTTCTCCGCCGTCGCCGAGATGTTGAAGTTGTTCTTCACAATCTCGGTAAAGTTCTTGAGCCGGGCGATGTTCATCTGGGCAAGGGATCTCGCTGCTGCGGCCAGCAATGCTGGCGTTTATAAGAGAGCGCGGGAGAGACCCGCAGCTAACGGCCGACCATACCACAGCGCCGCGCGCGATAACCTGCCCCAAGTCAGAAAGCGGCGAGCTAGTCGCTGGCCAGCTTGATCCCGAGCCCGACAAACAGGGTGCCGATGCCCCGGTTGAGCCAGCGACCGAGGCTCTGTGACAACCGTACCCTGTGGCTGGCATAGACGGTGGTAAAGACCAGCAGGTGGCACCAGATGATACCGCCCAGATTGAAGATGCAACCGAGCAGGATAAAGGCGAGCGCCTTGTCGGGGGCATCCGGCGCGATGAACTGGGGCACGAAGGCGAGAAAAAAGAGCGCCACCTTGGGGTTGAGCACATTGGTCAGCACTCCCTGCCAGTAAATCTGGCCATAGGAGAGGGCGGGCAGGGTGGCCCCTCCCTCCATTGCACCCGTTGCCTGCTGGCGCAACAGGGAGAACCCCAGATAGATGAGGTAAATGGCACCAGCCAGCTTGATAAGGGCAAACCACTCGGCCGACGCGCTGAGCAGAGCCGACAGACCGAGGGCCGCCGCCAGCACATGCACCATGACACCGGTGCCGATGCCAAGGGCCGCGACCGAACCGGCACGCCACCCTTGCGAGCCGCTGCGCAGCATGACCAGCAGGGAGTCCGGTCCCGGCATGATGTTGAGCAGCAGCCCCGAGACCATAAACAGTGCAAGATCATGAATACCGAACATCACCCCTCCCCTCGTAAAGCAAAACCAAACAAAAGGGCTCCGCAGAGCCCTCTTTCCTTTCACTCTGCGGCAGCTGACGAGTCATCAGCTGTCCCGCCAGCCATCAGGGCCGCAACGCCTTGTCCGCCCGCGAGATGCCGCAGACACCGGAGCGCACCACTTCGATGATCTCGTTGGTCTGGGCTGCGGTCTTGATGAAAGCATCCAGCTTCTCGCTGGTGCCCACCAGCTGCACCGTGTACTGCTCGGGGGTGACGTCGACGATCTGGCCACGGAAGATATCCGCCAGCCGTTTCAGCTCGTCACGGGCGCCACCGGCGGCGCGCGCCTTGACCAGCGCGATCTCCCGCTCGATATGCTCCCCTTCGCTCAGGTCGCACACCTTGAGCACATCCACCAGCTTGTGCAGTTGCTTCTGGATCTGCTCCAGCACCCGCTCGTCACCCATGGTGACGATAGTCATGCGCGACAGGGTGGGATCCTCGGTCGGCGCTACTGTCAGGGTCTCGATGTTGTAGCCGCGCTGGGAGAAGAGACCCACCACGCGGCTCAGGGCGCCAGATTCGTTCTCCAGCAGAACGGAAATTATATGTCTCATGATATTTCCCCCGCCTTGCTCAGCCACATCTCGTCCTTGATGGAACCAAACATGAGCTCCTTGGGTACGACCGAAATAATATGTTCCATCGTCAGGTTCTCTCCGTCTTGCTCAACCACATCTCGTCCATGGCGCCGAACTTGATCTGCATCGGATAGACGTGCTCATCCGGATCGACCGAGATATCCATGAACACCAGCCGATCCTTCATGGCGAAGGCCTTCTCCATGGCGCTCTCCAGCTCGGCCGGATCGCTCACCGCGATGCCGACGTGGCCGTAGGCTTCCGCCAGTTTAACGAAGTCCGGCAGGGACTCCATGTAAGAGTGGCTGTGACGACCACCGTAGAACATCTTCTGCCACTGCTTGACCATGCCCAGCGCACGGTTGTTGATGGAGATGATCTTGATGGGCACCCCGTACTGCATGCAGGTAGAGAGCTCCTGAATGTTCATCTGCACCGAGCCATCCCCGGTGACGCAGCAGACCACCGCATCCGGATTGGCAAACTGGGCCCCCATGGCGGCCGGAATGCCGAAGCCCATGGTGCCGAGGCCCCCTGAGTTGATCCACTGGCGCGGTTTGGCAAACGGGTAGTAGAGGGCAGCAAACATCTGGTGCTGGCCCACGTCGGAGGCAACGAACGCCTGACCCTGAGTCACTTTGTAGAGGGTCTCGATAACCTGTTGCGGCTTGATCTGGGTGGCCGACTTTTCGTAGGCCAGACAGTGACGGGAGCGCCACTGGTTGATCTGGCTCCACCAGTCCGCCAGCGCCTCCTTGTCGTTATCGAAGCCACACTCGCGGATCACTTCCAGCATCTGCTCCAGCACGGTTTCCACCGAGCCGACGATGGGCACATGGGCCTGCACCGTTTTGGAGATGGAGGTGGGGTCGATATCGATATGAACAACGGTCGCATTGGGGCAGAACTTGGCCACGTTGTTGGTGACGCGGTCATCGAAGCGGGCACCGACGGCGAAGATGAGATCCGCGTTGTGCATGGTCTTGTTGGCTTCGAAGGTGCCGTGCATCCCCAGCATGCCGATAAATTGCGGATGGACACCGGAGAAAGCCCCCAGCCCCATCAGGGTGGTGGTCACCGGCAGATTCAGCAGCTCCGCCAGCTTGGTCACCAGATGGTCCGCATTGGCGTTGATGGCACCACCGCCCACGTACATCACCGGGCGCTGGGCTTCTACCAGCAGCTTGGCTGCCCGCTTGATCTGCCCTTTATGGCCAGACTTGGTCGGGTTGTAGGAGCGCAGGGAGACCGTCTCGGGATACTGGTAGGGGAATTTTTCTTTCGGGTTCTGCACATCTTTGGGCAGATCCACCACCACCGGCCCCGGGCGGCCGCTGGCGGCAATGTAGTAGGCCTTCTTGATGGCCTCGGGAATATCGCTCGCCTTCTTGCACAGGAAGCTGTGCTTCACCACCGGACGGGAGATACCGATCATGTCGGTCTCCTGGAACGCATCCTCACCGATCATGCTGGTCGGCACCTGGCCGGAGAGGATCACCAGCGGAATGGAATCCATATAGGCGGTGGCAATACCGGTAATGCAGTTGGTCGCTCCCGGGCCTGACGTTACCAGCACAGTCCCCACCTTGCCGGTGGAACGGGCGTAACCGTCAGCCATGTGAACCGCGGCTTGCTCGTGCCGCACCAAGACATGCTCCATCTTGCCGTTTTCGAAGAGAGCGTCATAGATGTCGAGCACTGAGCCACCAGGGTAGCCGAAGACGTGCTCAACTCCCTGATCTTCCAGCGCTCTAACCACCATCTGGGCGCCTGATAACATCTCCATGATAAAGCCCTCCAGGCTTTGCTCCGTTTAGCGAATCCCGCCGACGATGCCGTGCTTCCCGGCACGGCCCGATCCGTTTCTTGTTGTTATCTGAATGCAGATCGGTCCAATTCAGCCCCGTCGACAGTAGAAAAAAAGGATTTTTCCGTCATTCACCCGAAAATAGGGTGAAAAACCAACTTAACCCGCTTCATAACGCTTGTCCACGGCTTTATCTGACCAGAACAGTCATACATTTCAACCGGCTATTAACATTCAATGACTTGCCGTAGCGACCATGAGACAAAAGGGAAGGAAGTCGGGGAATGGCCAGCGGATCATTCCGCAGAGGGGAAAAACAGCCACAAAAAAGCCCACCGCTCAGCGGTGGGCTTGATGCCGAATGATGACTCAGTTGTCCTGATCCGGCTCCGCCAGCCAGATCTGCTGATCCGGATCGGTCTCTTCACTGACCGAGATGCTGACCCCCATATCGAGCAACTCGTGCAGGGTGAGATTGTCAGCCAGGTTCATGACTTCGCCGTTTTCATTGGTAAAGCGCATTTGCTCCGTCCTCTCCTTGGTGGGATCGCCTTTCAGTCTAGTCAACAACGCTCACTTGCGATAACCAGCAACTGGATAAACAGTCGCCCCCATCCAGCTCGCTCAGGCGATCACTCACCTCCTCCGGAAACAGGGTGCGCGCCCAGAGCCGACGTGACAGAGAGGCCACGCTCTCGTCAGCGCCCGCCGCCAGCCAGCGGGCCAGCTCCCCCGCTACATCGGGGTAACAGACTGCCCCCGGCGAGGCGCTGTCGAGCCAGGTACGCACCAGATTGGCATCGAGCACATCCATCAGGGTCGCCAGCCCCATCATCTCGAGCGTCTTGCCGTTGGTCAGCTGCTCGAACTGGCCGCCGAGGGGCTTGACCAGCAACTTCTTGCCGAGGGTGAGCGCCTCGGAAGCCAGCTCGAAACCCGCGTTGGAGATGACGCCGCGACAACCGGCCAGCACTGCGATAAATCCGTGCCGCGACGGCGGCTCGAAGCGCAGGTTGCGCCACTGGCTAGGGGTACGAATGGCGGGGTGAAAGCAGACGAAGCGCTGCTGGCCAAAGCGCGACAACAGGGCAGCGATCGCCTCGGTCTGCTCGAACGGCAGATAGACCAAGATCTCGCCATTATCCGGCGCGGCGGCGATGGGATCGATCACCGGTGGCAGCAAGGGGTGACCAAAGTGAAACCAGTGCAGCCCGAGCGGCTGATCCACAGGAGCAAAGTGGCGCATCAGCTGACGGCTGACCCCATCCTCCCCCCAGCGCGGAATGGGCCAGTTGAAGCTGGCCTGATGGCTGACGGTGAGGCTCGGCTTGCCATAGCGGCGGGCGGCATGGGCGGTCAACGGCTCAAAATCGCTCACCACCAGATCGTATTCGCTGCAATCGAGAGACCGCAGATCCCGCCAGAAGGTGAGCGGCGAGGCGGCTTGCAGGGTGCGCCACGGAGAAACTCGCCCCTCGTGGCTGACAAAAGTGAGGCCGGGAAAGGCGCGGTAGGCGCCAAACTCTTCCATGTCGAAGTAGCGGTCGGCGGGGCGGCCGCTGAAGAGATAATCCACCTCGACCCCTGCCGTGCGCAGCGCCCGCGCCAGGGTACGACTGCGACTGATATGACCGTTGCCGGTGCCTTGCACCCCAAACAGTATCCTCATGAGTGGCTCCAGCCGAGCGCCAGCACGGCTCAACCGCCACCCAGCAGGGCACCGGCCACCAGATCGCTCAGGTAGTGTACCCCGAGCAGCAACCGGGATGCCCCCACCAGCGCCGCCCAGCCAAACAGCAGGGGCGCCCAGAGCGGAAAGGCGGTGGCCAGTATGGTGGCCATCAGAAAAGCGGCGGCGGTGTGGCCAGAGGGGAGGCTGTAACGATCGGAAGGAGTGATGAAGACCGGCAAGCCGACCGGCCGTTGCCGTTTCAGGCTGTTTTTCAGCAGCAGATAGAGGGGCAATTCGATGGCGAAGGCTAGCAGCGCCAGTCGCACCAGCTCCCGCTCTGCCTCCCCCTGCCACCAGAGCAGGGCGGCCAGCACGGCGTAAAGCGGACCATCACCGGTGCGGGAAATGAGGCGGCTCACTCTCGCCTGCTGCCGGTTGTAGCCGTGAAGCAGGCAGACCCGGCACACCTGCAGGTCCCATTGCTGGATCTTGTTCATATCCCCTCCTTCCCTGAATTCTGCTTGCAGAGTAAGAAAGCGGGATGACGTTACGTTGAACAAGGGATAACAGATTTATGAAAAAAGGGCCGAATGGCCCTTTTTAATCTCGATATTGCGGCAAAATCAGTGGCTGCCGCGCAGACCGGTCTCCATCAGACGGCAGTTGTGGTCCGCCAGACGGGCCATGAAGTGCTCATCCACTTTCAGGCCAAACACCTGCTCGTAGAGATCTTTCATCACGAATGGCTGCCACATCATGCTGAGGAAGGAGATCTTCAGCATGTCGGGATCCAGGTTGTCACCCAGCTCACCGTTGGACTTCATGGTTTCCAGCAGGGCATCGAACTGCGGCAGCTGACGTTCCAGCAGGCGGTTCAGCACAAAATCCCGGCCCGGACTCTTCTCGGTCGACAATGCGCTGGAGATTGCAGAGGTCAGCTCGCTGTTGGGCGCCATCACCTGATAGTAGGTGTTGAGCAGCTCGTTGAGGCTGTGATTGCTGTGTTCATCTTGCCAAGCATGGTCGAGGGGCTCGGCCACATCGCCCAGCACCGCTTTGTAAAGACCCTCTTTACTGCCGAAGTAGTAGTGGATCATTGCCAGATTGGAGCCAGCAAGCTCCGCGATTTCGCGTGTAGTCACCTTGCTATAGGGAGTATTGAGAAAACGCTCACGGGCGGCAGCAAGCAACTTGTCACGAATGTCAGAACGTCCGACCGGACGACCAGGTCTACGTTTTTCCATTTAACACCTCAGATAATTCAGCCAATGCTGATAAGTCGATCTGGTTGTGCAGAGAATAGAGCACAGCAGGAATGACCAGATAATCGGTCATGGGCCGAATATGGGACAAGGAAATTTGCAATCCTTTACAATCCGATTAAATACGTCAGCAGATTGCCCCTGACCTTCCGTGTTGACACAGCATAAAAATCTCGATATTGGTAAAAGCGTTATCGACTGGAAGGAATAACAACGTCATGCGTATCGCCACCCCGCTACTACTAATCTCCCTAATCGCGTTAACTCGCGCGGGATCCTTGTAGCCGGGCTAAGGCATAGCCGGAATTTACAAAAACCCGTGCACCCTGCACGGGTTTTTTTATGCCGCCGCAGGATGCACGTTACCGAACTTAGGAAGAGGGAAGTCACATGTCAGATCGGGTCATCATATTCGACACCACCTTGCGTGATGGTGAGCAGGCCCTGGCGGCCAGTTTGACAGTCAAGGAGAAGCTGCAGATAGCCCAGGCGCTGGAGCGGCTCGGTGTCGACGTCATGGAGGTGGGCTTCCCGGTCTCCTCTCCCGGCGATTTTCAATCGGTGCAAACCATCGCCCGCCACATCAAAAACAGCCGGGTCTGCGCCCTCGCCCGCGCCCTGCCCAAGGATATCGACGCCGCAGGCGAAGCCTTGCGGGTCGCCGAGGCGTTTCGCATCCACACCTTTATCTCCACCTCCTCCATCCATGTGGAGAGCAAGCTGAAAAAGAGCTTCGAGGATGTGCTGGAGATGGGGGTCGGCGCCATCAAGCACGCGCTGCGCTACACCGATGATGTGGAGTTCTCCTGCGAGGATGCAGGCCGCACCCCCATCGATAACCTCTGCCGCATGGTGGAGGCCGCTATCAAGGCGGGGGCCCGCACCATCAATATCCCCGATACCGTGGGCTACACGGTACCGACCGAGTTCTCCGGCATCATCCACACCCTGTTCAACCGGGTACCCAACATCGACAAGGCGATCATCTCGGTCCACTGCCACGATGATCTGGGGCTCTCGGTGGCCAACTCCATCGGCGCGGTGCAGATGGGGGCCCGCCAGATTGAGTGCACCATCAACGGCATCGGCGAGCGGGCAGGCAACTGCTCGCTGGAAGAGGTCGCGATGATCCTCAAAACCCGCGCCGACCTGCTCGGGGTACAAACAAGTATCCGCCACAGCGAAATTCATCGCACCAGCACGCTGGTCAGCCAGCTCTGCAACATGCCGGTGCAGCCCAACAAGGCGATCGTCGGGGCCAACGCCTTCTCCCACAGCTCCGGCATCCATCAGGATGGGGTGCTCAAGGCGAAAAATACCTACGAAATCATCACTCCCGAGAGCATCGGCCTGACCCAGAACAACCTCAACATGACCTCCCGCTCCGGCCGCCACGTTATCAAGCACCGGATGGAGTCCATGGGTTATGCCGAGAGCAGCTACGACCTCGACCACCTCTACGGCAAATTCCTGACCCTGGCCGACAAGAAGGGTCAGGTGTTCGACTACGACCTCGAAGCGCTGGCCTTCTTCAGCCAGATCCACGAGGAGCCGGAACACTTCAAGCTGGAGTATCTCGGGGTCCAGAGCGGCAGCTCGGTACTGGCCACCGCCTCGGTCAAATTGAAAGTGGGGCAGGATCTGATCTGCGAAGCGGCTACCGGCAATGGCCCGGTGGATGCGGTCTACCAGTGCATCAACCGCATCACCGGCTATGACATCCGCATCGATAAATATGCTCTCAAGAGCAAGGGCGAGGGGGAAGATGCCCTCGGTCAGGTCGATATCGTCGCCGAGTACAAGGGGCGCAAATTCCACGGCATGGGGCTGGCCACCGACATCATCGAATCCTCGGCTCACGCCCTGCTCCATGTGATCAACAGCATCTGGCGCGCCGATCAGGTCGCCGAACAGATGGAACGTAATAACACAATCAAGACGGAGACAGTATGAGCAGTTATCGGATCGCAGTATTGCCGGGTGACGGCATTGGCCCGGAAGTGATGGCCGAAGCCGTCAAGGTGCTGGAGAAGGTGCAGGCCAGGTTCGGCCTCGCCTTCGAGTATGATCACCATGACGTGGGCGGCATCGCCATCGACAACCACGGTACCCCGCTGCCGCAAAGCACGATCAAAGGCTGCGAAGCGGCCGATGCCGTGCTGTTTGGCTCGGTGGGCGGCCCGAAATGGGAACATCTGCCCCCCAACGATCAGCCGGAACGTGGCGCCCTGCTGCCCCTGCGCGCCCACTTCAAGCTGTTCTGCAACCTGCGTCCGGCCCGCATCTACACTGGTCTGGAGCAGTTCTCGCCGCTGCGCGCCGATATCTCCGATCGCGGTTTTGACATCGCCTGCGTGCGCGAGCTGACCGGTGGCATCTACTTCGGCCAACCCAAGGGGCGCGAGGGAGAAGGGGCGAAAGAGAAGGCGTTCGACACCGAGGTGTATCACCGCTTCGAGATTGAGCGCATCGCCAAGATTGCCTTTGAGTCGGCGCGTGTGCGCCGTGGCAAGGTCACCTCCATCGACAAGGCCAACGTGCTCGCCTCCTCCATCCTGTGGCGTGAGGTGGTGACGCAAGTTGCCAAGTCCTATCCGGACGTGGCGCTGAACCATATGTATATCGACAACGCCACCATGCAGCTCATCAAGGATCCATCCCAGTTCGATGTGCTGCTCTGCTCCAACCTGTTCGGTGACATCCTCTCCGACGAGTGCGCCATGATCACCGGCTCCATGGGGCTGCTCCCCTCCGCCAGCCTCAACGAATCGGGTTTCGGCCTGTTCGAACCGGCCGGTGGTTCGGCTCCGGATATCGCCGGCAAAGGGATTGCCAATCCCATCGCCCAGATCCTCTCCGCCGCCCTGATGCTGCGCTACAGCCTGGGCCAGGAAGCCGCAGCTCAAGCCATCGAGCAGGCCGTGGCCCAGACCCTGGCCGAGGGTTACTTCACCGCCGACCTGCATCAGGCCAGCGCCCGCCATCCGGTGCAGAGTACGTCCGAGATGGGTAGCCAGATCGCCGCCCGGATCTGAGCCACATAACAGAGAACAAGGAAGAGAGAAGCAATGGCCAAGACCCTCTATCAGAAAGTATTCGACGCCCATGTGGTACGGGAAGTGGAAGGGGAAACGCCCCTCATCTACATCGACCGCCATCTGGTACATGAAGTGACCAGCCCGCAGGCATTTGATGGCCTGCGCGCCATGAATCGCCAGCTGCGCCGCCCGGACCTGACCTGGGCCACCATGGATCACAACGTCTCCACCACCACCAAGGACATCGCCGCCTCCGGCGAGATGGCTCGCATCCAGATGGAGACGCTGGCCGACAACTGCAAAGAGTTCGGGGTTCGCCTCTACGATCTCAACCACAAATATCAGGGGATCGTCCATGTGATGGGCCCCGAGCTCGGCATCACCCTGCCCGGCACCACCATCGTCTGCGGTGACTCGCACACCGCCACCCACGGCGCCTTCGGCTCGCTGGCGTTCGGCATCGGCACTTCCGAAGTGGAACATGTGATGGCGACCCAGACCCTGAAACAGGGCCGCGCCAAGACCATGCGCATTTCGGTCAACGGCAAGCTGGCCGAGGGTATCAGTGCCAAGGACGTGGTGCTGGCCATTATCGGCAAGGTCGGCCATGCCGGTGGTACCGGCTACGTGGTGGAGTTCGCTGGCGAGGCCATTGCGAGCCTCTCCATGGAAGGGCGGATGACGGTGTGCAACATGGCCATCGAGCTGGGCGCCAAGGCGGGCATGATCGCCCCCGACCAGACCACCATCGACTACATTCGCGGCAAGGAATTCGCCCCCGAGGGCGAGGTGCTGGAACAGGCCATCGCCTACTGGCAGAGCCTCAAGAGCGATGAAGGTGCCCGTTTCGATGCCGAAGTGGTGCTGGACGCCGCTGATATCGCCCCGCAGGTCACCTGGGGGACCAATCCGGGTCAGGTGATTGCCGTCAATGAGCCGATTCCGACACCGGAATCCTTCAGCGATCTGATGGAACAGCAATCCGCCCGCAAGGCGCTCGCCTACATGGATTTGCAGCCAGGCCAGAAGCTCTCCGACGTTGCCATCGACAAGGTATTCATCGGTTCATGCACCAACAGCCGCATTGAGGATCTGCGCGCTGCCGCCGCCATCGCTCGCGGTCGCAAGGTAGCCGCTGGCGTGCAGGCGCTGGTGGTGCCGGGCTCCGAGCAGGTGAAGGCGCAGGCCGAAGCCGAGGGGCTGGACAAGATCTTCATCGAGGCCGGTTTTGAGTGGCGCCTGCCCGGCTGCTCCATGTGTCTGGCGATGAACAACGACCGGCTGCAACCGGGAGAGCGCTGCGCCTCCACCAGCAACCGCAACTTCGAAGGGCGTCAGGGCCGCGCCGGCCGCACCCATCTGGTCAGCCCGGCCATGGCCGCCGCCGCCGCCGTCACCGGCCGCTTCGCCGACATTCGCGTACTGTAAGAGGACATTACGATGACAGGATTCAAACAGCATAAAGGGATCGTCGTCCCCCTCGACAGCGCCAACGTCGACACCGACGCCATCATTCCGAAGCAGTTTTTGCAAAAAGTAAACCGCATCGGTTTTGGCAAGCACCTGTTCCACGACTGGCGCTTCCTCGACGATGCCGGCCAGCAGCCCAACCCCGAGTTTGTACTGAACCAGCCACAATTCGCCGGTGCCAGCATCCTGCTGGCGCGGGAGAACTTCGGTTGCGGCTCGAGTCGCGAGCACGCCCCTTGGGCGCTGGCGGACTACGGCTTCAAGACCATCATAGCGCCGAGCTTTGCCGACATATTCTACGGCAACGCCATCAACAACGGCATGGTGCCGGTGCGCCTGAATGAGGAGGAGGTCGATGCCCTGTTCCAGCTGGTGGCCGCCAAACCGGGCATCGGGATCGAGGTGGATCTGGAGGCCAATCAGGTACGTGCAGGTAGCCTCTGCTTCGGTTTCGAGATCGATGAATTCCGCCGTTACTGTCTGCTCAACGGCTTGGATGCCATCGGCCTGACCCTGCAGCACGAGGCCGCCATCAGCGCCTTTGAGGCGAAGCAGCCGAGCTGGATTTAACGCGCCAGTTGCAAAAAAACGAGTAGAATCAACAGGGAGCTTCGGCTCCCTGTTTTACTGTTCGCGACGTTTCCCACTTTGGGCCACCGGAACTGGCTCGTGCCACAGGAAAGGATGATGAAGAGACCGACGGCAATCCCTCTGCTCTGTGCCCTGCTGCTTGCCCTGCCTGCGGGGGCCAGCCAAACCAGCTTCAACAACAGCCTCGGCCAGATCAGCGTCGGCTGGCAGGATAGCGAAGGTAAACCCCAACAGCTCACCTACCGGCTCGAACAGAGCAAGTTGCCGCCCCTTATCGCCTATCGCCCGGCGAGAATGCAGGAGGAGGTGTTGCAGGTGTTGCTGCGGGAGGTGCGCCAGAACTACCCCGAGGTGCAGTTCACCCTCGCCCGTCCCTCGCTGGAGCTGCATCTGAAAAGCCGCAATCAGGACAAGGCGCGCGAGGCGATGGCCTTTCTGCAGTCCAAGCGGAGCAAAGAGGAGCAGACATGGCTGACCAGACACTACTTCCAGTACTTCAACACCCCCGACGGGCAGCTGGCGGTGAAGCAGGATCATGTGCGCATCGCGCTGGAGAGTCGCAGCGGGCTGGCTCCACTGGCGGATCAACTCAAGCAGCAGGGCAGCACCGAAACAGAAGCGCGCCAGAAAACCGTGGCCCATATGCTCACCTTTATCCAGAGCATCCCCTATCAGCAGCTCGATAGCCTGAATGGAAGACAGGGCAAGGGCTTTCTCCCGCCCCGTCAGGTGCTGGAGCAGAACCGGGGGGACTGCGACAGCAAGGTAACCCTGATGGCCGCCATGCTAGCTCAGCTCTTTCCCGAGCTGAAACAGGCCATGGTGTTCGTCCCCGGCCATGCCCTGCTGGCCGTTGACCTGCCCGCCAAGCCGGGGGATGTGACCCTCAACTGGCAGGGGCAAAACTACCTGCTGCTCGAACCTACCGGTCCCGCCACCTTGCCTGCTGGCCAAATAGCATCGACCAGCAAAACGCTGGTCGATAGCAAGCAGTTGAGTGTGCAGCCGGTTCAGGAAAAAGGCTAATCCCCTCCCTCTACCGATGGGGAGAGAGGATTAACCCTGAGGCAGAAACTCTACCGCCAGCAGCAACCCGCTCTCCTCCTCCAGCACCCGGATAATACGGGCATGGGCTTCAAAGGGGGGCAACAGGTTGTTGTTGGTGGCAAGACTGATCCGGATGGGCTGATTGATGTCGAGCTGGTGTTCAGAGACCGCAATCCCCATGCCGTTGGCACTGAGATCCCGGCAAATCCCCTCCAGCACCAGCTGCTGCTGATAGACGGTGACCGGAGCATTGATGACCATGCGCGCAAAGGCACGCCTTTCCTTGGTATTGGTAAGCACGCGAACATCCTCTGTTGGGTGGGCGTCATCTCATGGGTATTGCACAATTGTGCTGGTCTACCCAAAAGAACGTTAATACAATGCGGTTCGTTTCTCAAACGGGGTGCGGTTTACCGCTGAGATTATACCCGTGTACCTGATCCAGATAATGCTGGCGGAGGAATTTGAGGCATGGCGCTCATTTTTTGCGCCCTCACCCGCTGGCACCTCGTTATTAACAAGTAATAGGGAGTGCCACCCATGAAGACCCTGCTGCTGGTCACCACCGGCCTGCTGTCGGCCAATGCGTTCGCCGTCGACACCCTCACCGTCTACACCTACAGCTCCTTCACTGCAGAGTGGGGGCCGGGGCCCAAGATCAAACAGGCCTTCGAGAAAGAGTGCGACTGCACCCTCAATCTGGTTCCCCTCGAAGATGGGGTCGCCATCCTCAACCGGCTGCGGCTGGAGGGCAACCACAGCAAGGCCGATCTGGTGCTGGGGCTTGACGATGCCCTCATCAGCGAAGCCAAACAGAGCGGCCTGTTCGCCCCCCATCCCGCTAAGCTGGATGGCATCAAGGTGCCGGGTGGCTGGCAGGATGACACCTTCGTCCCCTACGACTACGGCTACTTTGCCTTTGTTTATGACAAGGACAAACTCAAGCAACCACCCAAGAGCCTGAAAGAGCTGGTGGAGCGTCCCGACCTCAAAGTGATCTATCAGGATCCCCGCACCTCTACCCCGGGGCAGGGGCTGATGCTGTGGATGAAGTCTGTTTATGGCGACAAGGCGCCTGCCGCCTGGGCCGAGCTGGCCAAGAAAACGGTCACCGTCACCAAGGGGTGGTCAGAGGCCTATGGCATGTTCCTCGATGGCGAAGCGGACATGGTGCTCTCCTACACCACCTCTCCGGCCTATCACCTGATTGCCGAGAAAAAGCCCCAGTATCAGGCTGCGGCGTTTGAAGAGGGCCACTACCGTCAGGTGGAAGTGGCCGCCAAGCTGAAGAGCGCCAAACAGGAGAAGCTGGCTGACCAGTTCCTGCAATTTATGGTGAGCCCCGCCTTCCAGCAGGAAATCCCGACCGGCAACTGGATGTATCCGGTTATCGACACGCCGCTGCCCAAGGGCTTCGAGCAGATGATCACCGTAGCCAAGCCGCTCGCCTTCAGCAGCGATGAGGTGGCCGCCAATCGCAAAGGGTGGATCCGCGAGTGGCTGCAAGCCGTCACCCAGTGAGCCGTTATCTGAAACCACAGGCTCGTCCCCTCTGGTGGCTGCCGGGCAGTGCCGCCACCCTGTTGATCCTGCTGTTATCCCTCGGGCCGCTCGCGGCCCTGTTGTGGCAGGCCGGTTCGCTGGCCCCCCGCATCCTGCTCGCAGATCCTTATCTGCGTCATGTGCTGGGCTTCAGTCTGGGGCAGGCACTGCTCTCCACCCTGCTGAGTCTCGGGCTCGCCATTCCGGTGGCCCGCGCGCTGGCACGGCGCCGTTTTATTGGCCGAACCCTGCTGATCAAGCTATTTGGTCTCTCGCTGGTACTGCCGGTCATCATCGCCATCTTCGGCATAGTAGCGGTACACGGTAAGCAAGGGTGGCTACCGCAACTGTTGCGCTCACTGGGGCTGGATCCCGGCAATTATCTCTACGGCCTGTTCGGTATCCTGCTGGCCCACGTCTTCTTCAATATGCCGCTGGCGGCACGCCTGATGCTGCAGAGCATAGAGAGCATTCCCGAATCGAGCTGGCGCCTTGCCAGCCAGCTCGGCATGCGCTCATCCCATATCTTCCGGCTGCTGGAGTGGCCGCTTATTCGCGGCATATTGCCGGGACTGGCCAGCCTAATCTTTATGCTCTGCTTCACCAGCTTCACAACCGTGCTGGCGCTGGGGGGCGGGCCGAAATCCACCACGCTGGAGGTGGCTGTCTATCAGGCGCTGCGCTTTGACTTCGATCTCGCCACCGCGGGCGGATTGGCGCTGGTGCAGCTGATCCTGACCGCCGCCCTGCTCGCCCTGCAGCACAAGCTGCAGAGTACCCCAGCCAGCAGGGTGACACCCCGTCGTCCCTGCCTGCGGCCGGATCGCCATCAGCCAGGCTCGGCCGTGGTGGATCTCCTCTCGCTCAGCATCGGGCTCGCCATCTTTCTGCCACCGCTGCTGGCCATCGTGGTGGCAGGCCTTCAACCCGACCTGCTGACAGCGCTCACCTCCACCAAACTGTGGCAGGCGAGCGGTCAATCGCTGCTGATTGCGTTGGCAGCCGGTGCATTGGCCACCTTGCTCGGCGGTGCACTGCTGCTGACCAGCCGCCATCTACGGATACGGGCTCGCAAGCGGCGGGCTGCCGCCCTGTGGGAGGCCAGCGGCTCGGTGATCCTGATGATCCCGGCAGTGGTGCTCTCTACCGGTCTCTTTATCCTGTTTATGCCGTTCGCCGATGTGTTCGCCCTCGGCCCCTGGCTGGTGGTGCTGGTCAACGCCCTGATGGCGCTACCCTACGTGCTGCGCACCCTCTCCGCCCCCATGCAGCTGGTGGTGCGCCAATACGATCGGCTGGCGGACAGTCTGGGGGTTCGCGGCCTGCATCGCCTGCGGCTGGTGGAGTGGCCGCTGCTGCGCCGCCCGCTGGCACTGGCGATGGCGCTGTCGATGATCCTCTCGCTGGGGGATCTTGGCGCCATCGCCATGTTTGGCAGTCAGGAGCTCACCACTCTGCCCTGGCTGCTCTACCAGCAGCTCGGCAGCTACCGATTGACCGAGGCAGCAGCCACCGCTCTGCTGTTGCTGACACTCTGTTTCTCCCTGTTCTGGCTGGTGGAGCGGGGTCTTGGAGGAAAAAATGGCGAGCAACATTGAGATACTAAACGCCTTGCGCCCCAGTGCCAGCGTTTCTGCGGCTGTTCCGGCTGGTGGAACGGACCCTTTGAGGAGGAAAACATGCTGAACATTGATACGCTTGCGACCAGCTACCCCGACTGGCGCGTCAGCTTCAGCGCGACCCTGCCCAAGGGAGAGATTACCGCACTGATCGGCCCAAGCGGCGCGGGCAAGTCGACCCTGCTCGGGATGATCGCCGGCTTCGTGCCGGTGGAGTCGGGCCGTCTCAGCTTCGATGGCGAAGATCTGCTGCCGCTGGGCCCGGCCGAGCGACCAGTCACCACCCTGTTTCAGGATCACAACCTGTTCCTCCACCTGTCGGTGTTCGACAATATCGCCATCGGCTTGCACCCGGGGCTGCGCCTGAGTGCCGCCCAACGGGCACAGGTGATCGATGCAGCCGCGCGGGTTGGTCTTGGCGAGATGTTAAACCGCCAGCCTGAACAGCTCTCCGGCGGCCAACAGCAGCGGGTCGGGCTGGCCCGTGCGCTGGTGCGCGGCAAACCGCTGCTGCTACTGGATGAACCCTTCTCAGCCCTCGATCCCGCCCTGCGTCGGGAGATGCTGGCGGAAGTGGCGAGGCTAGCCTGCGAACAGGGCATTACCGTGCTGATGGTTTCCCACAATCCGGAGGATGCCCAGCTTATCGCCGATCAGGTGCTGTTTGTCGACGAAGGGCGCATCGCCCTGCAAGGCAAGCCGGATATTCTGCAAAACAGCGACCACCCGGGACTGCTGCGCTATCTTGGCCAATAGCCCTTGGGAATAAAGACTGCGCCATGATCAAAAAAGGGAGGCCGATTGGCCTCCCTTTGTATCTGGAAATATTCAGTTTAATCAGAGATTTTCCTCGGCAAAGGAGGCCAGTCGGCTGCGCACCACGCCGTTGAGGAAGATGTTGGCACTGCCGTCGAAATCCTTGAAACGCTCGACGATGTAGGTGAGACCCGAGGTCACCGGGCTCAGGTAGTTAGAGTCGATCTGGGCCAGGTTACCGGAGCAGACGATCTTGGTGCCTTCGCCGCAACGGGTGATGATGGTCTTGATCTGGGAAGCGGTCAGGTTCTGGCACTCATCCAGCAGTACGAAGGTGTTCTGGATGCTGCGCCCGCGCATGAAGTTGACCGATTTGAACTGGATGTTGGCCTTCTCCATGATGTAGCTGAGCGAGCCGCTCATGTTCTCGTCCTGCTTGTGCAGCACCTCCAAGGTGTCAGTCACCGCCGCCAACCAGGGCATCATCTTCTCCTCTTCGGTGCCGGGCAGGAAGCCGATGCTTTCGGCAATTTCCGGGGTATTCCGGGTGACGATCACCTTCTCGTAAATGCCCTTCTCAATCACCAGCTCCAGCGCAGCAGCCATGGCCAGCAAGGTTTTACCGCAACCGGCCGGGCCGGTCAGGATCACCAGATCGATGTGCGGATCGAGCAGTGCATCCAGCGCCATCCCCTGATAGACATTCTTGGGATGGACACCCCACGCCTTGCGGGACATCAGTCGCTCGCGGCCCAGATCCTTGATGCGGATCTTGTTGCCATCGTGGCTGAGCACCCGGGCGGCGAAGAAATTCTCTTCATCCACCAGATACTGGTTTACGTGAACCCCTTCCAGCAGATTGGCATCGATCACATGGATGGTGTCGCGGCCATGGGTCTCGCTCTCGCACTCGCCAACCCGCTCCCAGAAGCTGCCGGGCACCACCTGAAAGCCTTTGGCCAGCAGGCGGATATCGTCGATCAACTGGTCGCTACGGTAATCTTCAACGTGTGCAAGTCCGGCCCCCTTGGCCTTGAGGCGCATATTGATGTCTTTGGTGACCAGCACAACCTGACGCTTCAACTCGTGCTTTTGCAGATAGAGGGCCGCGTTGATGATGCGGTTGTCGGCCTCCTTGTCGGTAAAGACCTCGGCATCCTGCGGCAGATGGTGATCGCTGAAGATGCAGATATTGCCGCTCGCTTCGCCAGCCAGCGGCACGCCCTGGGTGATCTGATCCGGGGTTGCATCGCGGAACACATCTTCCAGCGCACGAATGGCCACCCGCGCGTCGCGGCTGACATCCTTGTTGCGATCCTTGATGTTATCGAGCTCTTCCAGCACCGTCATGGGGATGAGCACGTCGTGCTCTTTGAAGGAGTAGATAGCGAGGGGTTCGTGAAGCAGAACGTTGGTATCCAGGATAAACAGCTTTCGGTCCGTATTGTCCATAAGCATCCTCCTTGGCACTGAAGGGCCACGTGTGTGAATCTCAGATGTCATTGAAACCACACGGCCGTGACAGTTTTATTACCCTCAACGCTACGCCCGATTTTACTATCGCGCAACAAATCACTGGGCCGCCTGATTTGATTGCGCATAAAAACAGCAATGCAAAGACCGGCACTGTGGCCGGTCTTTCCTCTATCGTTCAACTACTTGGGCATGTCTGTCAGCCGCACTTGGAGTCGCCGCAGTTGAGGCAGGTCATGCAGCCATCCTTCAGCACCAACGCCTTAGTGTGGCACTTGTAGCAGAGCGCGGCATTGGCCGGAAAACCACTGCTCGCCTGCTGCTCTTCGGCCTCCTGAGCGGCTTTCAACTCGGCCTGTTTCTCGGCCAGAAATGCCTGCTGATGCTCGTCCAGTCCCGGCGCCTTGAGCATGCCGATCTCGGTGAGATGGCTCTCGATCACGTTGCCAATTTCGGCGATCAGCGACGGCACATACTTGCCCTTGTTCCAGTAGCCGCCCTTGGGATCAAACACCGAGCGCAGCTCCTCCACCAGGAAGGTGACATCCCCACCCTTGCGGAATACGGCGGAAATAATGCGGGTCAGCGCCACGATCCACTGGTAGTGCTCCAGGCTCTTGGAGTTGATGAAGATCTCGAATGGACGGCGGGTTTCGTGCACCGTGCCCTCGTTGAGAATGATGTCGTTGATGGTGATGAACAGCGAGTGCTCGGAGACATGCTCCGGCGTCTTCAGCTTGTAGGTGGTGCCCATCAGCCGCTCCGGGCGCAGCACGGTTTCGTGCATGTGCACCACGTCATCCTGCGCAGAGAGATCTTCTTGCGGCTCATCCTTGGTTCGCACCTTGTAGGCGACGATTTTCTTGTCGATCTTCTTGACCATAATGTCGTTCTCAGAATTTACCGTAATAGCCTTCTTTCAAGGCGTCGTAGAGGTTAGCGGCAGTGTGCAGCTCACCATCGTATTCAATCTCTTCGTTCCCCTTGACTGAGATGACGGAGCCATCCTCCAGAGTGAAATCGTACAGGGTGTTCTCCAGATCCTTCTCCTTCACCAGCACGCCCTGGAAGGCCTCCGGATTGAAGCGGAAAGTGGTGCAGCCCTTGAGCCCAGAATCCGAGGCATACATGTAGATGTCCTTGAACTGCTCGAACGGGAAATCGGTCGGCACGTTGGCGGTCTTGGAGATGGAGGAGTCAATCCAGCGCTGAGCCGCCGCCTGAATGTCCACGTGCTGGGCCGGGCTGATGTCATCGGCAGTAATGAAATAGTCCGGCAGACGGCTCGCCTCATCATCGGCATAGGGCATGGCGGCCGGATTCACCAGCTCGCGGTAGGCCAGCAGCTCGAAGGAGTAGACATCGACGCTCTCCTTGCTCTTCTTGCCCGGCTTGATAACGTTGCGGCTGTAGTGGTGGGCAAAGCTCGGCTCGATGCCGTTGCTGGCGTTGTTGGCCAGTGACAGCGAGATGGTGCCGGTGGGCGCAATACTGCTGTGATGTGTGAAACGCCCACCCACTTCCGCCAGCTCGGCGACCAGCGCAGGATCCACTTCGGCAACCTGCTGCATATAGCGGCTATAGCGCGCATGCAGCACCTTGCCCTTCACCTTGTCACCCACCTTGATGCCATCAGCCGCCATTTCGGGACGCAGGCGCAGCATCTTGCCAGTCACTTCAAACTCCTGCTCCATGATGGGGGCAGAGCCCTTCTCCTTGGCCAGACGCAGGGACTCCTGCCAGCCGGTCATCGCCAGCTCCTGGGATACCTGCTCGGTAAAGGCCACGGATGCCGCAGAGCCGTACTTGAACTGCAGCATGGTGAGGGTCGAACCAAGCCCCAGGAAGCCCATGCCGTGACGGCGCTTGGCTGTGATCTCCTCGCGCTGTTTGGCCAGCGGCAGCTGGTTGATCTCCACCACGTTGTCGAGCATGCGGGTAAAGATGGCCACCACCTTGCGAAACGCCTGCCAATCGAACGCAGCGTTTTCAGTAAAAGGGTCGCGCACAAACTTGGTCAGATTGACCGAGCCCAGCAGACAGGCACCGTAGGGCGGCAACGGCTGCTCACCACAGGGGTTGGTCGCGCGGATCTCTTCACAGAACCAGTTGTTGTTCATCTGGTTGACCTTGTCGATCAGGATGAAGCCGGGCTCTGCATAGTCATAGGTGGAGGTCATGATGACATTCCACAGCTTACGGGCTGGCATGGTCTTGTAGACCTTGCAGGCGACCTGCCCCAACTCGTTGAATACAACCCCTTCCTTGTTGGGCCAGTCGGCCCATAGCACCTGAGCAGGATCGTCCAGCGCAATGCCATCCTGCTCTACCTCTTTGGCGGTGTAAGGGAAGATCAGCGACCAGGGTGCATCCTCTTTCACCGCCTTGACGAAATCTTCGGTGATGAGCAGGGAGAGGTTGAACTGACGCAGGCGGCCATCTTCACGCTTGGCCTGAATAAACTCGATCACATCGGGATGGCGGATATCCATGGTGCCCATCTGGGCGCCGCGACGGCCACCGGCTGACGAGACGGTGAAACACATCTTGTCATAGATATCCATAAAGGAGAGCGGGCCGGAAGTGTAGGCACCGGCACCGGAGACAAAGGCACCGCGCGGGCGCAGGGTCGAGAAGTCATAGCCGATACCGCACCCGGCTTTCAGGGTCAGACCGGCCTCGTGCACCTTGCCAAGGATATCGTCCATCGAATCTTCGATGGTACCGGAAACAGTACAGTTGATGGTTGAAGTGGCAGGCTTGTGCTCAAACGCCCCGGCGTTGGAGGTGATGCGGCCCGCCGGAATGGCCCCATTGCGCAGCGCCCAAAGGAACGGCTCATACCAGGCCTCAGGTTCCAGCTCCTGCTCTGCCAACGCACGGGCTACCCGCTGGTAAGTCTCATCGATAGAGCTGTCGATGGGAGTACCATCCTTGCTCTTGAGGCGATACTTGCTATCCCAGATCTCGAGGGACGTTTCCTGCATGGGGATAAGGCGGGAGCCAAGCTCACTCTCCAGCACCGGGTTCGATTTAGCCATTTTCAATCAACCTTATGTGAATGCATCAACATCATGACAACAGCATAAAACACAACTAATGGTGCCATCTAAAATTAATGGCACAACATATAGTACACCTGATGCCATGAGGGCGCCGATTCTAACCTAAAAAAATGCCCCGGCCAGCAGATTTCTGGGCCAGGGCACTTAACTGATTAATTTGCTGAGAGATTTAACACTCAGAGATATATCAGGGCTTCTTGACGTAAACGGTCGGTGTTTCACCCGCCATATTCAGATAGAACTCGTAGACGCCATCAGCATCTGGTGAGAACTTCATGTCCTCATACTTGGAGCATGGGTTGACCGGCACCGCCTCACCACCCAACACGGCAACACCATCACTCGGGCTCTTATAGCCAAAGTTGGTACCGCAGCTCCAGCCTGAATCAGCAAACTTGAACTTGTAGGGGGCCCACTCTTTCTTGAGGGTGCCTTTGGCCATATAGAGCTTGTCGGCCACCTTGACTACCTTGCTTTCATCAGTCGCCATCCAGTCGTTCATCTCCCCGCGCAGGTAGATGGACTTGCCACCGAAGTCGCTGTTGTCTGCCCCCGCCTGCTCTGCACCACCATTGGATGCGCAACCGCCTAATACCAGGGTTCCCGCCGCCAGCATCATCGTTACTGTTCTTTTGAACATGGGTCTATTCCTTAAATTATTGTGATTCCTTGGTCCATCCATGTGGACTGAAGAATTAAACCAGAGCAGGCATCACAAGAAAGGTAGAGGCATCACATTCTGTGCTTTTTATATCCAACACATTGAACTAGTGAGGAAATATCGAACAGAAAAGAGGCCTTTTTGGGGCTTTAGAAGGGTAATCAATGAATGACAAGAAGGGGAAAGTCTAATAATCCGGCGACGTGCTGAATTGCAGGCAATAAAAAACCCCGCTCGATGAGCGGGGTTTCTTGTATTGAGTGCCTGGCAGTGTCCTACTCTCGCATGGCGAATGCCACACTACCATCGGCGCTA
>OGGR01000250.1_pt1 | contig 42875 bp, 34 predicted proteins | sample 1571321 | NCBI WGS metagenome assembly OGGR01 (sample SAMEA2582048, study PRJEB24529) | metagenome | biome: Human gut stool | place: China | collected 2011 | reverse complement strand
ACACCAATTTTATGGTTGCTTTTTGTCTTTTCTCTATTCTGTTGCTAATGTCCTTGTCGCATTGACATCAACTATATTAACATTATTCCTAGATTTTGTCAACAATTTTTTTTGAATTTTTCAACATTTTTTCTAATTTTTCTGTCATTCTATTTTTTATCTTTATTTTCAATAAAAAAGCTGTTACAAATTTAGTTCTCCTTTGTTTTGTAACAGCTCAACAAATCTATTTTTTATCCTTTATACTCTTTAAAATAAATTCAGCATATTTTTTTGCTCCCTCTGGTTTAGGATGAGTTGCATCTTTATAAAATAATTGCTTTTCTCCCTTTGCATATTTATGCCAGTCTATTATAGTTATATTATTATAATCAGCTGACCATTCTTCTAAATCTTTATTTACTGATTTTTCCCAAGGTTTTGGTACAACTGTATTCATTAGATACACAGTTTTTCCTTCTAAAAGTTTCATTGAACTTTCAAAAGACTCTTTATTTATCACTCCATTAGTCCCTAAATGTATAACCACAATATTTTTTAATTTTTTATTACTCTTTAAAGATTCTAAAACTTTTGGTAAATCTGTAAATTGTCTTGATACCTTAGCATCAACATTAGCATCCTTAAAAATTTTCTTAATATAAGGCTCTCCCATTTTCATAACAGAGTCTCCTATAAAGGTATAATCTTTTCCTTCTATTGAATTATCTATTTTATCTTCTTCTTTTTCTACTACCTCATCTACTTTTTTTTCTATCTTTTTATTTTGTTGTTCTTTAAAAAGAGTTATTTTTTCTAATAATCTATCTGCAATGTAATCAACATTATCACTTTTTAAAGGATCATACCCTTCTTTTGTATTATTGTGAGTAACATTATTAAAATCACTTGTAACCAAGTTATTATCAATCTCATTTGCTCTGTTTTGAACTTCCTCTGAATTTGTTTCTGTGCTAATAGGTAAAAAAACTAAAATTGCTACATATATAACTAAAAATATTCTTCTCAAAATTATCGACCCCTGTTTTGATTCTATTAAAAATTTATATGAAATTTCTGATAAAACTATTAAAATTATTATTTGCAAAACGACTGTATAATTATAATCTATATCTGACCATTTAAAATATTCCAGAGAATATGTCATAATTGGATACTGCCATAAATAATAGACATAACTATGTTCACCCAATTTGGATAATGGTTTTGCCATTGGACCATCAAAATCCAAAAAGCCTGTTTTTAAACTTGTAACTGTTATAAATCCACCTAAAATACTTATTAAATATAGAAACCCATAATAATTAGATTTTGATGAATAATCTACTGATAGAGTTATAAAAATTATAATTCCTAAAAATATATAGGATAAAATATTTACCTTCTTGGAATTCAATTTTTTATCTTTAAATATAAAATAAAAAGCTGAACCTATTAAAATTGAAAAAATTCTAGTATCTGTTCCATAGTATATAGCACTTATATCATAATTCATATATTCCTTATAGAACATTATACCTCCTGATATTAGAGAAAGTATAAGAATTGTTACTGCTATAAATTTTATATTTAATTTTAATCTTTTAAATAGATATATTAAAAATGGAAATATAATATAGAATTGTATCTCTATTGATAAGCTCCAAGTATGTAAGAGCGGAAATAAATCTCCACTTCTTTCAAAATAGGACATCCCACTATAAATTTGATAAATATTACTTAATCCAAATAGGCTTGATAAGGAGTTAAAAATTAATTTTACACTTAAAAAACCATAAAAATAATAAAAAGCTAAACAAGATAAGGTTAAAACAGCTATCAGAGGTGGAAAGATTTTAGTATATCTTCTTTTTATAAATTTAAAATAACTATCATCTCTTTCATATAAAACTTCAGTTATCAAATATCCACTTATCACAAAAAATAGAACTACTCCTATGTAAGTTCCTTTATATTCATAGAGGTGATAAATTATAACTGAAATTAGAGAAATAGCTTTAATTATATCTATTCCAATACTCCTCTTTTTTAACTCATTCATCTTTTCTAGCTCCCCAATTTATAGCTTTATTGCTTAATGTTAATGTAACTCTCTTATTTTTCAAGCAAACACTCTACATTTAATTATATTTATAATTTTAATATGCCCTGAGTTATCATTATATAATATATTTTTAATTTTGAGAAATACTTTTTTAAAATTTTTTTACAAATTAAAAGAAGCTGTTGCAAACTTATAAATGAAGTAAAAAATAGTTCATTACTAGCTAAATTTCTTAACGTTTAAAAATTGACATTCGCTGCAAATTCGGCATCTGTAAGAAGCTCTAAATGAACAAGTTCATTAATAGTTTCTAAGATCGCTTTGCTCAAACACACCGAAATTTGCTCGGCTCATTTCCTTCAATTTTTAAACTAAAATTTAGAATGTAATTTCACTTATTTTTTTACTCACATTTCAATAAGTTAATTTGCAACAGCTCCTAATTTTTTACTGTTTTTAAATAAATACTACCTATATTATCTATTCATAATATTTGCAAACAATGGAACTAATACAAGTGATACTATTGACATCAATTTAATTAAGATATTTAATGAAGGTCCAGAAGTATCTTTGAATGGATCTCCTACTGTATCTCCAACAACTGCTGCCTTATGTCTGTCAGAACCTTTTTTATCTCCTTTGTATCCAGCTTCTATTTGCTTTTTACCATTATCCCAAGCTCCACCAGCATTTGCCATCATTATAGCCATTAGAACTCCTGTTACAAGAGCACCAGCAAGTAATCCTCCCAATGCTTTTACAGACCATAATCCAATGATAACTGGAACTATTATAGCTAAAACTCCTGGTAATATCATTTGTTTTAAAGATGAATGAGTTGATATTTCAACACATCTCTTATAGTCAGGTTTTTGAGTTCTATCCATAATTCCTGGAAATTCTCTAAATTGTCTTCTAACTTCTTCAACCATTTCAATAGCTGCTTTACCAACTGCTGTCATAGTTAATGCAGAGAATAAGAATGTTAACATTCCTCCAATAAATAATCCTGCTATAACTTCTGGGTCAGTTACATCTATTACTAATGGTTCACTTGTTAATTTATCAACTGCTTCTTTATATGCTGCAAATAATGATAGTGCTGTTAAAGCTGCTGAACCTATTGCAAATCCTTTACCAACTGCTGCTGTTGAGTTTCCAACTGCATCTAGTTTATCAGTAGTTTCTCTAACTTCTGCTGGTAATTCAGACATTTCAGCAATCCCTCCTGCGTTATCTGCAACTGGTCCATAAGCATCAACTGCTACAACCATACCAGTTGTTGCAAGCATACCAACTGCTGCTATGGAAATTCCATATAATCCACCTGTTTTGAATGAAACTATTATTGCTATTGCTATAACTATTAAAGGTGCAACTGTTGATTCCATACCTATTGCTAATCCTTCAATTATTGCAGTAGCTGCTCCTGTTCCTGCTGCATCTGACACTCTGTTTACTGCTCTTCTTCCAGTGTCAGTATATACTCCTGTGAAGTAAGCTATGACAAGTCCTGCTACAAGTCCTGCAACTATTGCATAAAATATTCCCATATCTAAACCTAAATACTTAATTATTCCAAAAGAAGCAATTATAGTTAAAATACCAGCTATTCTTGTTCCCATTTCAAGTTTTGCATGAACTTTACTTCCATCATCAGTTTTAACTGTTAAAGTCGCTATTATTGAAGATATAATTCCAAAAGCTGAAATTAAAAGTGGTGCTGCAACATAAGGAGTTTTATCATCTACTGGCAATAGATAAGCCAAAGTTATAGTCGCTATAATTGAACCAACATAAGATTCAAATAAGTCTGCTCCCATTCCTGCAACGTCCCCAACATTATCTCCAACATTATCAGCTATTGTAGCTGGGTTTCTTGGGTCATCTTCTGGTATTCCTGCTTCAACCTTACCAACTAAGTCTGCTCCAACATCTGCTGCCTTAGTATAAATTCCTCCTCCAACTCTCGCAAATAAAGCTATTGAAGAAGCTCCCATTCCAAAACCAGTTACATCATTTACACTGATACCAACTGTACTTGAAACTAATAAAATTAAAGATAACATAAACATTCCCAATCCAACAACTGTAAGTCCCATAACTGCTCCACCAGAGAATGCAACATTAAGTGCTTTTGCAAGTCCTCCTTCTTTAGCAGCTATTGCTGTTCTTCCATTTGCCTTAGTAGCAATTCTCATACCTGCATTACCAGCTATTGCAGAAGTTATAGCTCCTAAAACAAAAGCTCCTGCTGTTGGTACACTTATAAAAATTCCTAATGCTATTGCAACAACAATCACAAACACAACAAGAATTTTATATTCAGCTGTTAAAAATGCCATAGCTCCTTCTCTTATTGCTGCTGTAATTTCTTGTACTTTTGGTATATTTATTTGGTAATGCTCTACTTTTTTAGCATAATAAAATGCAGCAAGTAAAGACAATATTCCGACAGCTATACCAAGATACATAACTTGTGTTAATAATTCCATTCTTTTTCCCTCCATTTTTTTTAATTTATTCGCCCTATTATTATATTTTAATTTCAATATATTTACAAGTTTTTATTTTATTTTTTTACTTTTTCATATTTAAAATTTTTACTTGTGATAATATTCATATCTTTATCTACTATCAATACATCTAAATCTTCTCTACTATCAACATAGCTTATTACCTTATCTATTGGCATCAAAAAGAAAGTTGTTGAAAGTAAATCTGCATCAAAAGCATTATTACACAAAACTACTACCATTTTTTTATCTTGTACTGGATAGCCTGTATCTTTATCTAAAATATGGTGATACATTTTACCATCTATTTCAACATAAGTTTGATAATCTCCTGATACTCCCATAGCTCTATCTTTTAAAGAAACTATTCCTATCATTTCACTTTGATTTTCAGGATTTTGTAAACCTATCTTCCAAGGTTTATTTTCTGGTTTTGTCCCTATAACTTCTATACTTGAAATTGAGGTTATAAAGGCACTTTTTATACCTTCATCTTTTAAAACTTCTTTTGCTCTTGAAATAGCATAACCTTTTAAAAAAGAACCTGTATCTATTTCTTTAACTGGACTCTCAATAGCAAGAGTTCCATCATCAGAAATCTTTACTTTATTAAAGTCTACAAAAGTTTTAGTAAATTCTATTTCTTCTTTTGTTGGAAGTTTTAAATCTGGAAGTTCTATTGTTTCATCAGTAAACCCCCACAATTCTAAAAGTGGTGCAATAGTAACATCATATTTATGTTCTGAAAGTTCATAAGCCTTTTTTACACCTTCAAATAATTTTATTCCTTCTTCATCTAATTTTACAGTTTTGTTATCAGAATTATTCAAATTATAAATTAAACTACCCTCAGATTTACTGTTATACTTTTCATCTATTCTTTGAATTTCATTAAAGGCTTTTTCAATAGATTTCATAGCTTTTTCTTTATTATCACTATACACTATTATTTTTATATAAGTTCCAAATAAAAACTTAGATTCCTCTATCTTTTCTATTTTTTTACCACAAGAAACTAAAAATATACCTAAAAGCAACAAAACAAAAACTATAAATTTATTCTTCATCCTCATAGCTAACCTTTCCAGCTAATATTTCTTTGAACACTTTTTTCATTTCAGTATCTTTCTTGTCATATTTTGTAAGTGGTAGAGGTTCTCCTCCTCTTTCCATTCTTTCTTTTGCTCTTTCTCTTGCTCTTTCTCCTGCAATTATTGTAAGAATATATTTATTTGGTATCTTAGCCAATAGTTCATCATAAGTGATATCTTTTTTCATATTATTTCACTCCATTTTCAATTATACTTATTAAATCATTACAAGCCTGCTCAATTTCATTATTTATAATAACTCTATCATATTTTTTTTCATATTCAAGCTCTTTTAGTGAATTTTTAAGCCTTGCTTGTATTACTTCCTCACTATCTGTGTTTCTTCCTCTAAGTCTTTTTTCTAATTCTTCTTTATTAGCTGTTTTAAAAAATATTAAATTTGCATCAGGGAATTTCTCTTTTACTTGAATTCCTCCCTGAACATCAATTTCCAATAATACTTTTTCACCTCTTTTTAACCTTTCTTCAACCTCAGATTTTAAAGTACCATAGTAATTCCCATGAACATTTGCATATTCTAAGAAGTCTCCATTTTTTATTTTTCTTTCAAAGTCCTCAGCTGTTATAAAGAAATAGTCAACTCCTTCTTGTTCGCTATTTCTAGGCTTTCTACTTGTGGCAGATATAGATAAATTTATTCCAAGCCTTTCTCTTACTAATTTGCAAACTGTTGATTTTCCTGCTCCACTAGGACCAGAAACAACATATAAAGCTCCTAAAGACATAATATACCTCCACATATTCACTGAAAAATATTTCGTTACTAAGTAGATTTCTTAACGATAAAAAATCAAGAATTCGCTGCAAATTCAGCCAACTTGCTGACAAGTCAGCTTCAAACATGCTGAGATTTGCTCGGCTCATTCTATTTGATTTTCTATCTAAAATCTACAATCGTAACTCAATTATTTTTTCAGTTACCCTTATTTTAACTCACTTGCTGCGATATCCATAAATGTTGAAGGAGCATTTTAGAGCTCTTGAAACACTTATGGCTGGCAAGCAAGTGATTAAATCACTCAATATTCATTATCTGTTCTCTCATCTTTTCCAATTCATTTTTACTTTCAACAACTAATTTAGATATTTCATACATATTTGATTTTACTCCCATAGTATTAAATTCTCTAAATACTTCTTGGAAAATAAACTCTATTTTTTTTCCTTGAGAGATTTCATCTATTTCAAACTCATGTTCTAACTGTTTGAAATGACTTTCTAATCTTGATATTTCTTCTGTTATATCCACTCTATCACTAAACAATAAAACTTCCTTTAAAATATCTTCTTCATTAAAATTTATATCAGCTTTTATGGAATTTATATTATTTAGTAACCTTTGTTTATAGTTTTCCACAACCTGTGGTCTTAATTCTTTCACTTGTTCCAATTTTGATTTCAGAATATTTAATTGCTCTTTAAAAAAAACTCTCAATCTGTTTCCTTCTTCAACCTTAGTTTTAATAAAATTATGAAGCAATTCTTTAAGTTTCAAATCTATAATTTCCTTATACTTCTCTTCATCTGTTTCCAAATCTTTTTGTGAGATAACTCCAAAATTTCTAACTAAGAAATCTAATTTATTTGAGAACTTATCATCAAAATCCTGTTCCATCTTGTTTAAAATATCCATACAAGATTTGGCTAAATTCTCATCATATTTTAAATTTTTAAGGCTTTCATTTTTATTTTCAAATTCAATTCTAAAATCAATAGAACCTCTACTTATCTGTGAGGCAATTTCTGCTCTTATAAAACTTTCAAGTAGATTTAAATTATATGGAAGTTTGATTTTAGTGGCTAAATTCTTATTATTTACACTTTTTATTTCCATATTAATTACATAATTTTCATCTTCATAATTTAACTTGGAGTAACCTGTCATACTTCTCATATAATTTCTCTACCTTTCTTTTACATTTTTTATAAAATAGTTATTCTAAAAATAGATAAATTTTTCTTGAAAAAATAATTAAATAACCTTTAAGTGAAACTACTGCGACGTCCTATAATGTTGAAGGAGCATTTTGGAGCTACTGAAACTTATAGGCTGGCAAGTAGTTGATATTTATTAATAAATATTTTATATAGTTTTATTTCAAGAAAAATTAATATTTATAAAATCAAGTTAATAATAAACTGTTTTTAAAATACTATTTTATTCTTCTTCTGGTTTATCATCAGTATTGTATCTAACTTCTATTGTTTTATACTTATTAAATCCTGTTCCTGCTGGAATTTTCTTACCTAAAATTACATTTTCTTTCAATCCTTCTAAGTAGTCAACCTTACCTTCAATAGCAGCATTTGATAAAACTTTTGTTGTTTCTTGGAAAGATGCAGCAGATATAAAACTTCCAGTATTTACAGCAGCTTTTGTGATACCTTGTATAACTGGTTCATATTTAATAAGTGCTTTTCCTTGTTCTTCCAATTTCTTATTTTCAAGATCTACAAGTCTCTTTTCTATAACTTCATCTTCAAGGAATAAAGAATCTCCAGAATCAATTATTTTAACCTTTCTAAACATTTGTTTAACAATAATTTCTATATGTTTATCATTAACTGTAACACCTTGATCTCTATAAACTTGTTGTACAGATTCAAGTATGAATTGTTCAGCTGCTACAAGTCCTTTAATACTTAATATATCATAAGGAGAAATAGCTCCTTCTGTTATCTTATCTCCTGCTTTTATCTTCAAACCATCAGTAACAACCAAACGTTCCCCCATAGGAATTAAATATTCTTTAAATTCTTCTGGATTTTCCAATGATCTAACATTAACAACACGCATTTGTTTTTTCTTAGTTGGTAATATTTCTATTCTTCCATCTATTTCAGAAAGTGTTGCCTTTCCTTTTGGATTTCTTGCTTCAAATAGTTCTTGTACCCTTGGAAGACCTCCTGTGATATCCTTAGTTCCTTCTCCTAACTTAATAATCTTAGCTATGATATCACCTTTTTTAACTTTGGCTCCATCTCTTACCATCATATATGCACCATAAGGAATATTGTAAGTAGCTAACTTTTCATTTTTCTTATCAAGTATGTGTACTCTTGGTTCTGAGTCAACACTATCAACAGATCTTACAACTAGATATTCATGGACATCATACTTTTCATCTCTGATATTTTTAGGAGTAAAATGTCTATATTGAACTTTTCCATCATGAGAAGAAATTATAGGTATATGATAAGGGTCAAATGTAACAAGTACATCTCCTTCTTTTACCTTTTGCCCTTCTTTTACTTTTATTACAGAACCTGAATCCACTTCATGTTCATTGTCTGCTATAATAATTTTTCCACCTTGGCTAACAACTACATCTTCTCCATTGATATCAATAGTTTTAATATCTCTGAATGAAACTTCTCCATCATTTTCTGCCTTTTTAGAATTTACAACAGTAGCTGCTCCTGCAACTCCTCCTGTATGGAAAGTTCTCATTGTAAGCTGAGTACCAGGTTCTCCTATTGATTGAGCAGCAACCACTCCAACAGCTTCTCCTAGTAAAATTTCTCCATAGTTGGATAAATCCATACCATAACATTTTTTACAAACACCTTTTTCTAATGCACAAGTTAAAGGAGTTCTAATTTTTACTTTTTTAATTCCTAATTCTTCAATTTTATTTAATAAATCTTTATGAATCATAGTATTTCTTTTAGCTATCTTCTTTCCTTTATAAACAAGGTCTTCTGCTAAAACTCTACCATTAATTCTTTCACTTAATTCTTCAATTATCTTACCATCAGAACCAACAAGTGCTTCAACTTCTATTCCTTCATGAGTATGACAATCTTCTTCATTAACTATAACTTCATGAGAAATATCAACAAGTCTTCTTGTCAAATATCCTGAATCGGCAGTTCTTAATGCTGTATCAGCAAGCCCTTTTCTTGCACCATGTGAAGACATAAAGAATTCCAACACTGTCAATCCTTCTCTAAAATTTGCCTTAATAGGAACTTCTATGGTTCTACCTTGTGTATCTGCCATATTTCCTCTCATTCCAGCTAACTGTCTCATTTGGTTAGTATTACCTCTGGCTCCTGATGTTGCCATCATATAAACTGGATTAAATCTATCCAAATTATCCATCATTGCCTTAGTAACTGCCTGAGTTGTTCTTGACCAAACTTCTATTGTCTTTCTATATCTTTCTTCATTTATTATTTTTCCAGATTTATAATCTTTTTCTATTTGAGCAACTTCTTTATCTGCCTTATTTAATAAATCTTTCTTTTGAGGTGGAATTACTAAGTCTTCAACACCTACTGAAACCCCAGCAAATGTACTGTAATGATATCCAAAGTTTTTAACTCTATTTATAAGTTCTGCTGTTTCAGTAAAACCATGTGCTTCATATAAAGATTTGATTAAGGATTTTATTTCTTTTTTACCATAAGTTTTATGATAATTTCTATCTATTTCTGGTAAAATTTCATTAAATAAAACTCTTCCAGGTGTTGTTTCAATTAATTCTCCATTCATTCTAACCTTTATTAAGGCATGAGTTCCAACTTTATTGTTTTGATAAGCAGTTATCACTTGTCCTATATTAGAAAATAACTTTCCTTCTCCTTTTTCTCCTTTTCTTGTTTCAGTCATATAGAAACATCCCATTACCATATCTTGTGATGGAACAGCAATAGGTTCTCCATTAGATGGTGAAATAATATTATTAGGAGCAAACATTAAAAGTTTAGCTTCCATCATTGATTCAGGAGATAAAGTTAAGTGTACTGCCATTTGGTCTCCGTCAAAGTCAGCATTGAAAGCTGAACAAACTAGAGGATGCAATCTTATTGCCTTCCCTTCTATCAATACAGGTTGGAATGCTTGTATTGATAGTCTATGTAATGTAGGAGCTCTGTTTAAAAGTACAGGGTGATCTGCTATAACATCTTCTATTACTGCCCAAACTTTATCATCAGATTCTTCAACTAATTTTTTAGCCATTTTTATATTATTAGCTAATTCTCTTCTTACTAACTCTCTCATTATAAATGGTTTATATAGTTCAAGAGCCATTTTCTTGGGGATACCACATTGATTCATCTTTAAAGATGGTCCTACAACTATAACTGATCTTGCTGAATAGTCAACTCTTTTTCCTAGTAAGTTTTGTCTAAATCTTCCTTGTTTTCCCTTTAACATATCAGATAAAGATTTTAATTCTCTATTATTTTGAGCAACTACTGGTTTACCCCTTCTACCATTATCAATAAGTGCATCTACTGCTTCTTGTAACATTCTTTTTTCATTTTTTACAACAATTTCTGGAGCTTTTATTTCTAATAGTTTTTTAAGTCTGTTATTTCTATTAATAACTCTTCTGTATAAATCATTTAAGTCAGATGTTGCAAATCTTCCTCCATCAAGTTGAACCATAGGTCTAAGTTCTGCTGGAATTACAGGAACATTTGTAAGTATCATCCATTCAGGTCTATTTCCAGAAGCTATAAAATCTCTAACTATTTTTAATCTCTTTACAATCTTTTTTCTTTTTTGAGCTGAATTAGCCTCTGCTAATTCATTTTCTAACTCATCTCTTAATTTTTCTAAATCAACAGCTGTAAGAAGTTTTAAAATTCCATCAGCCCCCATATATGCTTCAAACTTATTGCCATATAATTGTTTTAATAATTTATATTCTTTTTCTGTCAATATTTTTCCAACCTCAACAGTTGATTCTTGACTAGAAGTTACTATATATCTTGCAAAATATAGAACTGATTCTAATTCTTTTGATGAAATACCTATAATCAAAGACATCTTATTTGGACTTCCCTTTGAATACCAAATATGAGAAACAGGAGAAGCTAAAGTTATATGCCCCATTCTTTCTCTTCTGACCTTAGCTCTTGTTACTTCAACTCCACATTTTTCACAAACTAAGCCTTTATATCTCATTCTCTTGTATTTTCCACAAGAACATTCCCAGTCCTTTGTTGGTCCAAATATTACTTCACAGAATAATCCATCTCTTTCAGGATTAAGTGTTCTATAATTTATAGTCTCTGGTTTTGTTACTTCACCATGAGACCATTCCAATATTTTTTCAGGAGATGCTAATTTTATTCTAATTTTATCAAAATTTCTTATTCCCATTAAATCTATTTCCTCCTTAATGAAATATCTTTCATTTACTCTTCAAAATCTTCTGCATCTTCATCTATTTCATGAAGCCCAGTCATTTCCATTTCATATTGTGGTGAGTATTCTGTTGGAGTTTCTTCAATTCCTACTTCTTCATCAACATTTATAACATTGTCTTCTTCATCACATAACTCTATATCAAGTGCTAATGCTTGGAATTCTTTTAAAAGAACTTTAAAAGATTCTGGCAAATCAGACTCTGGCATAGCTTCACCTTTGATTATAGCTTCATAAGTTTTAGTTCTTCCAGTAATATCATCTGATTTTACAGTTAACATTTCTTGAAGTATATTAGAAGCTCCATATGCTTCCAATGCCCAAACTTCCATTTCTCCAAGTCTTTGACCACCAAATTGTGCCTTACCTCCAAGTGGTTGTTGAGTTACTAATGAATAAGGTCCTATTGCTCTGGCATGCATTTTATCTTCAACAAGGTGGTGTAATTTTAACATATACATTATTCCAACTGTAACTTCATTATCAAACTTTTCTCCTGTTCTTCCATCATATAAAGTTACTTTTCCTGTTCTTGGAAATCCTTGTTTTTCTAAGTAATCTTTTATTTGTTCCTCTGTTGCACCATCAAATACTGGTGTTGATATATAAGTTCCACCATTTAAAGTTCTCATTGCCATACCTAAGTGTACTTCAAGAACTTGTCCTATATTCATACGAGATGGCACTCCAAGTGGATTTAATACAACATCTAAATGTGTTCCATCTGCTAAGAAAGGCATATCTTCTGCTGGTAATACCCTTGAAACGACCCCTTTGTTTCCATGTCTTCCTGACATCTTATCTCCAACAGTTATCTTACGCTTTTCAGCTACTAGAACCCTTATAGATTTATTTACTCCTGCTTTTAGCTCATCTCCATTTTCTCTTGAGAGTTCAAGAACATCAACTACAACTCCCTTAGAACCATGAGGCATAGTAAGTGATGTATCTCTCACATCTCTTGCTTTTTCTCCAAATATGGCTCTTAAAAGTTTTTCCTCAGCAGGTGGCTCTGTTTCTCCCTTAGGTGCTGTCTTACCAACTAATATATCTCCTGGTCCTACTTCTGAACCTATCATAATTATTCCATTTTCATCTAGATTTCTTAGAGCACTTTCAGACACATTAGGGATTTCTCTTGTGATTTCCTCATCTCCTAATTTTGTGGTTCTTGCATCTATTTCATATTCTTCAATATGTATTGATGTAAATACATCATCTTTTCTAAGTCTATCAGAGATTAAAATAGCATCTTCATAATTATATCCTTCCCAAGGCATAAATCCCATAAGAATATTTCTTCCTAATGCTAAATCTCCTAATCTTGTAGCAGGTCCATCTGCAATTATATCTCCTGCTTTTACTTTATCTCCTAAGTCTACCAAAGGTGTTTGGTGCAAACACATTGATTGGTTAGATCTTTCATAGTTTAAAAGTCTATATGTATGTTCTTTTTTATCTGCATCTTCAATTATTATCTTTTTACCATCTACATAAGTTACTTTTCCTGATACTTTTGTAGTTACCACTGCTCCTGAATCAACAGCAACCTTTCTTTCAAGTCCTGTTCCTATAAAAGGTGCTTCTGATCTCAATAAAGGCACAGCTTGTCTTTGCATGTTTGATCCCATCAATGCTCTATTGGCATCGTCATGTTCTAAGAATGGTATAAGTCCTGCTGATACAGATACAACTTGTTTAGGAGAAACATCCATATAGTTTACTCTTTCTGGTTCTATTTCTACAATTTCATGTCCATATCTACAAACTACTAAACCTTGTAATTTATTATTTTTATCTAACTTGGTATCAGCTTGAGCTATGAATAATCCATCTTCTTCATCAGCAGCAAGATAATGAACATCGTCAACTATTGCAACTCCATTTTCTACTTTTACATAAGGTGTTTCAATAAAACCATATTTATTAATCTTAGCATAAGTAGCAAGTGAACCTATAAGCCCAATGTTTGGTCCTTCTGGTGTTTCTATTGGACATATTCTTCCATAGTGAGAATCGTGAACGTCTCTTACTTCAAACCCTGCTCTTTCTCTTGAAAGACCACCAGGTCCTAAAGCTGATATTCTTCTCTTATGTGTCAATTCAGCAAGTGGATTCGATTGGTCCATAAATTGTGATAATTGACCTGAACCAAAGAAATCTTGAATTAAAGCATTTAATGGTCTAGTATTCAACAATGACTGAGGAGTTACTGTTTCTATATCTTGAGTAGTCATTTTTTCTCTAACCATTTTATTCATCTTAGCAAGCCCTGTTTTGATTTGCATAAGAAGTAATTCTCCTACACCTCTAATACGTCTATTTGATAGGTTGTCTATATCATCAGTATGAACATTTTGATCGCCATTATTAAGATCTATAACATATCTAATAGTTCCTAATACGTCTTCTTTTGTCAATGAAATTTGTTCTTCTGGAACATCAAGTTTTAATCTTTTGTTCATCTTATATCTTCCAACAGGTTCTAAATCGTATCTTTGTGGATTAAAGAACATTTGTCTTATCAGACTTCTAGCAGAATCAACAGTTACTTGATCCCCTGGTCTCAACTTTTTAAATACTTCTACCACAGCTTCATCTTCTGTTAAAGTTGTGTCATTCATCAAAGTATTTGCAATTAATTTACTTTCAGGACCAACATGCCAATAAGAAATATTTTCTACCTTATTTTCTATCAAGTTATTTATCAATTCTTCATTTATAAAAGCCTCTGTTTCAGCTATAAATTCTCCTGTTTCTTCATCAAGTATATCTTCTTTAACTATTGAACCTTCTAATTCTTGTTTTAAAATATTTAATAATTCTTCTGGTTCTTTTGAATATTTCTTATAAAGAGCTTTTAAATTTAATTCCTTAGTTTCTAAGAAATAATCTCTAATTTCATTGTTATCTTTAAAAAAATCTACTGCTTTTAAAAATATAGTTGCTAAAACCTTTTTCTTCCTATCTATTTTTACACTTAAAAAGTCATTTTTATCAGTTTCAAACTCTAGCCAAGTTCCTTTGTATGGAATTATTTTTCCAGAAAATAAATCTTTACCTGTTTGAGTATTAACTTCTTTGCTAAAAGATACTCCTGGTGATCTATGCAATTGTGATACAACAACTCTTTCAGCTCCATTTATTATAAATGTTGCTCTTTCTGTCATTTTAGGAACTTCTCCAAAATAAACCAAAGACTCTTGGATTTCGTTCCCCATTTTTTTGTTTATAAGTCTTAATCTAACCTTTAATGAATTAGAATATGTTTTTCCTCTCTTCTTACATTCAAGCTCATCATTTAATGGTGCTTCCGCTTCATGTAATTCATATCCTATATATTCTAGCCTTACATCTCCATTTGAAGATTCTATAGGGAATACCTCTCTGAATGCTAATTCAAATCCCTTTTCTTCCCTCTTATTTGGTGACATATTAGTTTGTAAAAAATCTTCATAAGAATTTAATTGGAATTCAAGAAAATGAGGCATCTTACCTCTAGATTTTATTTTTCCAAAATCAAGTCTTTCAATGAGTTTTTGCACGTTTCACTCTCCTTAAAATATTAAGTATAAGAAAAATATTTTGTTACTATTCAAATCAATGTACTAAAAAATAGTTCATTGCTAGCTAAATTTCTTAACGCTGAAAAATTAACATTCGCTGCAAATTCGCTAAACTTGCTGGCAAGTCAGCTTCAAACACAGCGAGATTTGCTCGGCTCACTTGCTTTAATTTTTTATCTAAAATTTAGAATGCAAGTTCACTTATTTTTTAGTGACATTACAATCTAATACAATTATTTTCTTTATACCTGTTAAAATTGCTTGGTATAGTTAGTCTTTTGTAAGAAACAAGGCTCATTTACTTCCAAAAGATCAACTATATAACCTGTAAAGTTGGCAAAAAGGCACTCCAAATTCACAAGAGTGCCTATTATTTTTTTAAATATCAAAGAATAGTATTAACTATTTTACTTCTACTTCTGCTCCAGCAGCAGTTAATTTTTCTTTTATTGCATTAGCTTCATCTTTTGGTGCAGCTTCTTTAATTACTCCACCTTTATCAACTAAATCTTTAGCTTCTTTTAATCCTAATCCAGTGATAGCTCTAACTTCTTTAATTACAGCTATTTTATTTCCACCAGCACTCTTTAATACTATATCAAATTCAGTTTTTTCTTCAGCAGTTTCTGCTGGTCCTCCTGCAGCAGCCACAGCTACTGGTGCAGCAGCAGTTACTCCAAAATGTTCTTCTAGTGCAGATACTAATTCTTTTAATTCTAATACTGTCATAGCTTCTAAATCAGCTATAAATTGTTCTTTATTAAATGCCATTATTATTTTCCTCCTTAAATTTCATAAATTTTAATTTTTAATATTTCTTATTCAGCAGATTTTTCTTTTTTGTCTGCTATTGCAACAGTTGCATAAGCAAGTTTTCTGATTGGTCCTAACATAGAATTTAGTAACATAGATAGTAATTGTTCTCTTGAAGGTAATTTAGCTAATTCTTCAACTTCTTTAACACTTACTTTCTTTCCTGTTAAGTAACCACCTTTAATTTTAAATACATCTAGCTTTGCCTTAGCTTTTTCTTTTGCTAAATTAAACACTGCTTTTGCAGGTACTGCTGGATCATCATATCCAAAAGCAAAAGCTGTTGTTCCTTCTAATATTTCATCAAAGTTGTCTTCAACTCCAGATTCTTTAAGAGCTATTTTAAATAATCTATTTTTAGCAACTAGATATTCAGCTCCATTTTCTCTCATTTGTTTTCTTAATGAAGTTTCTTCATTAACTTTAATACCTTGATAATCAACAAAAACAACTGATTGAGCTTTTTTAATTTTTTCAACTAATTCTGCTACAAGTTCTTTTTTAACTTGAGTTGCCATATTGATTCACCTCCTCTTTTTTCTAAAAATATACCCCTATCGCAAAGACAGGGGGTTGAGTTTTGAGGTTAGTATATCTAACTTCCAACCTCGGTAGGTTATTTAAGGATTATATATCCCCCTACGGTCTTTGGTTTGGATTTATATTTAATTTAATTATCCAACAATTTTACCAACTATGGCAGGATCCATTTTTACTCCTGGTCCCATAGTTAATGACACAGCAACTGTTCTTAGGTATTGTCCCTTAGATGAAGCTGGCTTTAATCTAATTATTTGGTCCATAAATGTTCTGAAATTTTCTTCAATCTTATCTAAATCAAAATCAACCTTTCCAATAGGTGCATGAATAGATCCTAATTTATCTATTCTAAATGCAAGTTTCCCTTTTTTAAATTCAGATACTGCTGCTGCTATATCAGGTGTTACAGTTCCTGATTTAGGGTTAGGCATTAAACCTTTTGTTCCTAATATCTTACCTAATCTTCCAATTTTAGGCATCATATCTGGTGTAGCAATTACTAAATCAAAATCCAACCAACCTTGTTGAATTTGACTGATATATTCTTCAGCTCCAGCATAATCTGCACCAGCTGCTAATGCTTTTTCTACATTTTCACCAGAAGTGATTGCTAATATTTTTACACTTTTACCAGTTCCATGAGGTAAAACAACTGTTCCTCTGATTTGTTGATCAGCATGTCTTGGGTCTACTCCAAGTCTTAATGCTACTTCAACAGTTTCATTAAATTTTGCAGTTTTAGTTTTTTGAACAAGTTCAAGTGCTTCTCTTATATCATAAAGTTTTCCTATTTCAACTAATTTAGCTACTTCTAAATATTTTTTTCCTCTATGTTTTGCCATTATTAAATTTCCTCCCTTTGTGGCTTAACGAGTAAACTCTACCACTAAATTATCACACAATTAGTCTTCTATTTTTATTCCCATAGATCTTGCTGATCCTGCAATTATCTTCATAGCTGTTTCTATAGATGAAGCATTTAAGTCAGGCATTTTTGTTTCAGCTAGTTCTTTTAACTTTGCAGTAGTGATTTTTCCTGCAACTTCTTTTTTAGAATTTTTGGCTGCAGATGTTATTCCAGCAGCTTTCTTTAATAAGTCTGATGCAGGTGGAGTCTTTAATATAAATGTGAAAGATCTGTCACTAAAAACAGAAATTTCAACAGGAATTATCCATCCAGCCTTATCTTGAGTTTTACTATTAAATGCCTTACAAAATTCCATTATATTTACACCATGTTGTCCTAATGCTGGTCCAACTGGTGGAGCAGGGTTCGCTTTACCTGCTGGTAATTGTAGTTTTATTATTTGAATTACTTCTTTTGCCATTTTTTTAATTACACCTCCATAAGATTGTGTATACTACACTTTTAAAACACCATCTACTTCAATTTCAACTGGTGTCATCCTTCCAAAAATATCAACCATTACTTTAACTCTACCATGTTCATGATCTATTTCAGCAACTTGTCCTTCTTGATCTTTAAATGAACCTTTTAAGATTTTTACATAATCTCCTTCTGTAAAGTCAACTTTTATAGTTTCTTTAGGTGTCTTTACACCTATTATATTGAATATATTTTTTACTTCTTCCTCTTCCATAGGAATAGGATCTGATCCAACTCCTACAAACCCAGTAACGCCATTGGTATTTCTTACTTCATACCATACACGAGGATCTACTTTATAGCTTATACCTTGTTCGTTTTCTTCTCTTGTTGCTTCCATTTCAAGCATAACATAAGCAGGGAAAAGTTTTCTATAAACTTTTTTAGGTTTCCCTCTAACAATCTCTGTCAACTCTTCTTCTGGAACCAATATATTAGTTACAACTTCTTTGAAACCTAATGTTTCCATTTTTTGTTCAAGATCTGTTTTTACTTTTTTTTCATATCCAGAATAAGTATGAATCATAAACCACTTTCTGACATTTTCTACACTCATATTAATGCCTCCAAAAAGTTTAAGGCTCTCACTGCAAGAATATCAAAAACTCCAAGATAGATAGATACAAAAACAGTCATGGTTACAACCCATAGAGTAGAATGAATAACTTCTGTTTTTGAAGGCCATTCAACTTTTGAGTATTCCATTTTAACCTTTTGAAATAAATTCATGCTATCTCCTTTCAATCAATAAAAGTGGCAGGTCAAGAGGGACTCGAACCCCCAACCCTCGGTTTTGGAGACCGATGCTCTACCAATTGAGCCATTGACCTGCAAGTGTTGTTAACTAAATTTTCATCCTACTTTTTTGTTTCTTTATACAAAGTATGTCTCTTTAATACTGGATTATACTTCATCATTTCTAATCTTTCTGGATGAGTCTTTTTGTTTTTTGTTGTAGTATAGTGTCTTAACTTTGTTTCTGTACATTCTAATATCACTTGTACTCTCATCTGCATTCCTCCTATTAAATTGTATTTTCTAATCTTATATAGCTCATACAATTCTACTCAACTAAACGAAGAAATCTTTTGATTTAAATTCTTCACAATCTACATCAAAGTGTAAACTATTTATCAAAAACAAGTCCACTCTTTAACGGTATCTTCAATGATCCTCCCATAATTTAATATGGTACGCGAGTTTTTCCTGTATTCTGCTTTCTAAGACTTTGTTATTTTAGCACACTTTTCAAATAGTGTCAACAAATAAAAATTTAATTTTGTTTTGCTTTGCAATTTTTACATATACCTTTAAAATAGATATGCTTTTCTTCAATATCGCAACCTAACAATTCTGGACTCTTACTATAATCAATACTTAACTCAACATCAAATACTGCCCCACAACAAGTACATTTAAAATGTCCATGAGTATGAGTCAATAAATCATATCTTGTTTCATTTTCTTCTATAACTATAATAGAAACCAATTTTTTCTCTATAAATAAATTTAAAGTATTGTACACTGTTGTCTTAGATAGAGTTGGTATCTCTGTACACAATGCTTTATATATAGTGTCAACTGTTGGATGATTATGATTATCTAACAAATATTGAAATATTTTCATTCTTTGATAGGAAGGTTTTATATTATGTTCTTTTAGGTAATTTCCTATATCACCTGTATGTAATTGTAATTCCATCTTCTTCCCCTTTCTAATTAAAAAACACTTTTATAAACTTAACTTGATTGGTTATATATTATATTAGAACTCTTTATATGTCAAGTAGTTTTCTAAATTTTTGTAATAAGAATAATTTTATTTTTCTTGAAATACACCTATATGATTGTTCCTTTTGGTATATATCAACTACTTGACAGCCTATAATGTTTCTCAAGCTCCAAAATGCTTGTTCAACATTATAGGACGTCGCAGCAGTTTCATTTAAAAGTTTATTAGTTGTTATTTCAAGAAAAATTTCAATTCATCACAATTTCTTTCTCATCATATATCTATGAATACCTTCTCCATATTCATCTTTTAAAAATTTTTCTTGTATATATCCATGTTTTTTATATAAATTTATTGCAATTTCATTTTCAGGTGCAACTGTTAGTTCTATTTCTTTATAGTCTAAATCTTTTAAAATTTTTTCTGTTTCATTTAAAATATAGTTTGCATAACCTTTGTGTCTATATTTTTTTAAAGTTGATATTCCATACAAAAATAAAGACTTTTTATTAAAAATTTGCATATATTCAACTATACATACTATCTTATTATCCTCTTCTATAACAAAAACCATACCATATCTAATAAGTGCCTTTACTATCCAAAGGTCAACATTTCCTGCTCCTTCAAATGCTTCCTGTTCTATCTCTACAATTTTTTTCATCACTTCAAAATTAGGATTTTTTATATGAACCAGTTTCATAACTCCTCCTTTCATTTTCACTTATTTTTTATAATTATAACAAAAAAGAAGGTTGAAAAACAACCTTCTTTCTTTTGGCAAATAGTAATCTATTAAAATTAAAATATAACTCTTAGTCCTACTCCACCTCTTAGATTTTCACCCTTAGTATCATAACCTACATTTCCTGTTAGTCCAACTCTTTGATTATCTATTCCAATATTTAGATCAAATTTTACATTTCCTCTTCTGTCCTCTTTTTCTCCTCTTATATTGAAATAGTCCGCTGTTGTATCAGCAACTCTTGCTTTATTTTTTCCATTAGCTAGTTTTCCTAACTCATTTTCATAGGCTACTCCAAGTGATGTTCTCAATGTCTTAGTTCCAAAATAATGTCTATAAGCTAATTCTGTTCCTATTTCTGGTTTTACAGAGATATAATCATTATGTTTTACTTCTAATCTAACTTCACCTGTTTTTTCTCTTATCTTAGATACTCTGCCATATTCTAGTTTTAATGCTCCATAAGGTCTTAATATGAAATCTTCACTCAATCTAAATTCTTTTCCTATTTCATTTTTAATTCCAATTCCATAAGTATAATATCTAGACTTAGCATTAAATATTTCATTTACAACTAAGAATTTTCTGTGCATTTTATTATATCCAGCAAAGATATCTCCTGATATTGTCCAATTCAAGCTATTATTATCATCAAATGGAACTGATTTGAATAATCCAACCTTAGCTTGTAACATTTGTTCTTTTGAATTTCCTATATCCTTAAATTTGAACGTATTATGTACTATACCTGTGTACCAACCCGTACCTTTTCCTAGTTTAATATCTTCATTTTCATGAACATAGGCAACTCCATAAGCATAATTCTTGTAATCAATTACACCAGCTGTATCAGTTTTATATTCTCCTTTTGTTCCAAATGTTTTTATTTTATTAGAATCTTTTGAAGGGTTAGACCATTCATCTTTTAGATAACTAAATTCCTTATCTAAGATATTTCCTGTTGCATTTATTCTTTGTTGAACATTTGCATATTGGTGTCCCATCATTTCATCATAAGCTTGAACTAATATTGCTTGTTCATTTTTACCAATACCATTTAATAGATTAAATAGTCTCTTTTCTCTTGAATCAAGTGCATTCATTCCATATCTTTGTTCCAAGCCATCTGCAAAATTCCAAGCATTATCTGTTTTCTTTACAAATGATGTATAAGGAAGTTTTGACATAGCAATTCCTTTTATTTGTCCATTGTTATCTAAAACTGGTGTTGCTAACCAAGTTAATGAACCAGCAAGAGACGTTAATTTAAAGTTTCTTCCTTGTATTTGTTGCAAGAAAGGTTTTAACACATCTTCTTTTACAAACCATTCTTTTTTATTTGTAAGTTCTGAGTATTCAGTTCCAACTATTAATTGGCTATTAATTGGTGCTATTGCTCCATCAATATCTATTGGTTTAGTTCTTCCTAATGTATCTATATAGAAACCTACATCAGATATACCAAGATTTGACTTAGCTCCTCCAATTATTTTTTCTATTTTTTCAACTTCACTATCTGGAACTGGTTTTCCACCTCTTGAGAATGTAGGTTTTCCATCTTTAATAGTAATTTTAACACCTTCGTAATCCTTATCTGTTCCTCCTGCTCCTCTTAATTCTTGTCCTTTTGGATCAGATGTTAATTTTGAATTAATTTGATCTTCTAATGCTTTAATATCATCCTCTTTAACATCTTTCCAGCTTACACCATAAGTTCCTCTACCTCTTACTTTAATATTTCCATAGTTTTTAATTACAGCATATCTTTCTACATTGCCATTAGCATCTTTTTTACCTCTAATGATAACACCATAACTATTATCTGCATCTATATCAATATTACCATAGTTTTCAAGAGTAGAACCATTCATTACAGCAACTCCAACAAGTCCACTTACATTTTCATTTACTTTTCCATTTTTACCTGCATAGGCTTCTGTTGTTCTGATATCTCCTCTGTTTATAAGTTTAGCTCCATCATCAACGTATACTCCTGTCATACTTTGAATTTTATCAGTTGCAGTTGCTCTACTTCCATCTAAGTAAATTTTTCCATTATTTTCAACAGTAGTTCCTTCACCTTTTCCATACATACCAATAGATTTATTTCCATAAACTCTAATTTCTCCATCATTTATAATATGTCCTCCATTGTCAGCAGCCATTCCTATACCATAAACAATTTTTGAAACATCAGTATATACTTTTCCAGTCATTGGATCTATATCATCAGTTCTTCCAACTAATACTCTTCCTTTATTTGTTGCTTTTCCATTTGGTGCGTAGATTCCAATGCTTCCTTTTGTATTTGAAAAATCTATAGTTGCATTATTTGTAAAATCTCCTTTACCTTTATTAGTTCCTTTAATATAGAAAGCTATTAAACGATCTGCATTAGAAGAAATATTTCTACCATTATTTATTTTAGCTTTACCACTAGAATATAGAAATACACTATCATTACCTAGATCCACAGTTCCTGTATTTGTACTATTATATACATTTTCTTTTACTGTATCTTCATTATTTAGGATAAATCCATAAGATTTAGTTCCAACAGTAATCTTAGAGGCACTATCAGTTATATTAGCACCATCTTCTGCATATACTCCAGCAGGTTCACTATTTTTATTTGTTGCTGTATGGGCATCTATATTCAATTCTCCTTTAACAGTCAATGTTCCATCTTTCTTATAAATTCCTATTCCTTGATCTTTTACATGTATTTTCCCACCATTCATTTCAACAGCTGAATTAGTAGTTGAATAAATTCCAATAGATTTATGACCAACTTCTATTATTCCTGAATTATGTTTAATATTAGATGTTCCTTCTGATGTATAAATACCTATTGTTGGTTCTAATAAATTTACTGAATTAGCAATATTTATATTAGCAGTATTTACAAAAGTTTGGCTACCTTTTAAGAAAACTCCTAATGTTTTCTTTCCAGATAAAGTTAACTCTCCATTATTAGTAACAGTCTTAGTGTTATTAGCGTCAGAATAAATTCCTATTGATTTATCTCCACTTAAATTAATTTTACTATTATTAGTTAAATCAGAGTTTATTGCAAGAAGTCCTTTAGCACCTTCTTTTGTACTTATAATTTTTTCTATATTAGAAGTAAAAGTAGCATTTTTTAAGAAAAGCCCATTAGAATTTTTACCTAGTTCTACTGTTTTAACACCTGTTAATGTTGAATTTCCTTCTATATATGCCCCTGTATAATTATCAGCAACTGTCATATCAACTTTTGTTCCATTTCCAGCTAAGTTTGCTATACTATCTTTTAAATAAATCATAGTATTTTGAGTAGCATTTAGATTTCCTAAATAAGAAGTAAATTTAGAATTTTCTAAATATGCCAATACCCCTTTATTTTGGAAGTTAGCCGTACCTTTGGCTGTAATTTCACTATGTTTTCCATAGAAAGCTATACCATTTTCGCCAACAGTAACATTAGAATTTGTTTCTAATTTTGTATTTTCAGAATAGATACCAACTGATGGTGCACCTGTTAGACTCTTTCCTACTGTAACATTTCCTGTATTTGTTACAGTATTTCTTTCAGCTGGTGCAGTTCCTTTTCCTCTACTAAAAATACCTACTGAACCATCACCTAATGTGATATTTGCCTTATTATTCATTGTTAAAATATTATAATTTTCATTTTTATTATAAGTAGTATCAGTAGTTGCTCCATTTAATGCATAAATACCAACATTCTTAGTTGCCCCAGTAGTAGATTTTATTTCTCCTCCAAGATTATCTAGTTTTTGAGCATTTACTAAATACATACCTGTTGAATTATTACCTAAATTTATTTTAGAATTTGTTGTAGTAGTTATTTCTAATCTATTTTTAGCTCCTGGTCCAGAACCTTCAAATTTTCTTGTACTGTCTTTATATATTCCATAGATACCTGTTGAATTTTCTCCAACCTTGATAATTCCATCATTTTTGGCTCTTGCTGATTCAGAATAAATGGCGGTTGATTTTTTAGCAGCTGAAAAATCAATAGTTCCATAGTTTTCTATTTCATAGTTAGTTTCTTTCCATCCTGTAATTCCTGTTGGATGTGTCGGATTTTTTAAACCTTGTGCCATAAGTCCTATATTTTGTTCTGCTTTAATAGCACCATCATCAACAGAAGTTACTGTTTTTCCAGATTCTAAGTATGTCTCTCCATTAATTACATGGGATAATACCATTTTAGGTTTCAAATCTTTATTTCCACTTGTTGGGTTTATTGGAGCTTGTCCTTCTTCTAACCTAACTTCTTCTGCTTCATTACCATTATTGTTAAATTTCCAGTTACCTACATCCACAGTAGAACCTTTTTTACCATAAGCTCCTATTCCTGATTTTGTTAGATTAATAACAGCTTTTCCTCCATAGAATTTAGAATTTTCAGTAACATAAGCTACAACTCCACCCGCCAAGTTGATAGTTGCTGCTCCATCTTTATTCTCATCTAATTGCATTTCTCCATCTACATAGAAACCTGTTGCTCCTTCTCTAAGATTCATAGTTCCTTTATATTCTATATAGCTTTTATTGTTAGAACTATCTTTATCAGCAAAAATTCCTACACTCTTTTTGCCTGCTGTGATATTTGTATTAATTTTATATTTATTAGCAGAAGTTCCTTGTCCTTCTGCATAAATTCCCATTGCATATTTATCAGAAACTGTATCTCCAACAGTTATGCCCTTATTATATCCTGATATATCAGTACTTCCTTTTAAATATAAGCCAATAATTCCATTTCCTGTTGTTCCACCTTGTTTAAAATTAAGTGCTGGAGAAGTAGAAGTTAATTTAGCTATATCTGTTCCTCCTGTTCCTTCTAAATATACTCCAACTCCATATCCAGTAATTTTACCTAAATGAGCAGCTGCTCCTAAGGAAGTATCTTTATTTTTTACATAATAAGCAATATTTTTTCCAGATGTTCCTAAGTTAATTTCAGCAGTTGAAGTGTCTGCTATTTTAGCTCCACCAGAAATATATGTAGCTACTGATTTTGTTACACTATCAGCCAATGATATTTTTCCTACTTTTGAAATAGTGGATTTAGGAGCATAAATTCCTATTAATTCTTCTCCACTTCTCAAATTAATTTCACCATTGTTTTCTATTTTTAAATTATCTTCAAGATTTGAACCTGTTGAAGCGTTTTTTACATATATTCCAGCTGATTTTTTTTCACCAATATTTATTGTTCCATTATTTTTAACAGTAAATTGATTTGTACCATCAACTTCACCATACATTCCTACTGATTCTTCTTTTTGTGTTTCAATTACTTTACTTGCTTGGTTTTCAAGAGTAGTTACATTTTTACCATACATTCCTACTGCATTTTTACCTTGCATAGTTATTGTTCCAGCATTTATTCCTTTACTTCCATTATCTTTGGAATAAATTCCTATTCCACCACCATTAGTTCTTGTAGATAAAATAGTTCCATTATTTTGAGCTGTTGAACCACTACCTGCTGTTGATGTTCCATCTACTGCTGCTAAGGCAACATTAGTATTAGTTGTTAATTTCTTTCCACTTTCAACACTTACTGTTGCTTTATTTGAAGCTAATAATGCAATGGTAGAAGCATTACTTCCCTTAGTGATAGTATAATCTGTATCTAAATTTGCTTTTGCTTCATTACTAGCATATACTACACTTGAGCTTTGCCCCATTTCTTCTTCTAAATTTACTTTTGAATTTCCAAAAAATTCCTTTAGAGTTGTTGTTGCATTTCCATCTAAATATGCAAATGTTGATTCTTTACCTATCTTTATATTTAATGTTCCTTGATTGTTAAAAGTGTCATTAAATCTACTTTTATCAGCAGAATGTATACCTACTGAGTAATCTCCAACATAAACCTTAGAATTATTATAGAAATTTACTTTTGAATTTCCATCTGAATATACTGCAATATTTCCTTTATCAGTACTAGGAGAAGAGACTTTAATTGTTCCATAATGATTAAAAGTCATACCTGCATTTTTTGCTACAACAGCATGAGCTATCTTTCCACTTGCTTCAATAGTTCCTGTATTTGTAAACGTTCCCTTTACTCCATAGAAACCTAAGCTACCTTCATAAGAAGCTCCAGCGTTATTACCTGAATGCCCTGTAACTCTAATTGTACCTGAGTTAGTTCCTTGTCCTGATTTTAGAACATACCCTATTGATTGTTGTCCTGTAACATTTATTGTTCCTTCAATATTAATTTTACCCCAATCACTTGTTGGTGTTGGATACTCATCTTTTTTAGTTTTATCATAACGACTATATTGTTCTCCTTCTACAATAGCTCCATAATTCTTTTTACCTTCTACTGTTACTACTCCAATACTTTTTAGAGTAATACTTCCAGATTTTTTTACTCTTAATCCTGAACTATTAAGTGCTTCTTTTCCTACATTTACTGCTCCAGAAACTTCAACTGTATCAGTTCCTACCATTACTCCTCTATGTTTATATGTATCTATTTTATGCCCATTTCCATCATAATAACTATATGCTTCAGATATTCGTTTAGTATTTTCAAGTGCATGATCATCATAATATCTAGTTTTTATCTTTTGAGTTAATCCATCTGTATCAAATACTGGTTTTCCATTTGAATCATATTCATATTCTGCTCCTCTTATTGGTCTTGTTTCTACTTCTGAATATACTCCAACAGCTCCTTCTACTTTTGTTGTATCTGAACCTGAGCCTCCATTAGCAAGAGTTCCAGTAGGTACAGTAGTTCCTACATTTATTGTCCCTCCAACTTGGACAGCTTGTATATTGTGAAGCAACCCAACTCCAACTGAATCATCACTATTTACATTTATAGTTCCTGAGTTTTTCATATAACTCATTTCATTTGGATTAGATCTACTTGCTATTTGTCCACCTTTTGTTGCCTTTACTTTATAATTATCATAATCTGCTATTTGATCTGCATTAGGTTGTTTATTTTGAACTGTTAAAAATCCAAAACTTCCATGTCCATTTAAAGTTATTTTTCCTGTATTCTCTCCTGACATTATAACTAAACCAGATTGTTTATTTCTCTGATCTGAAAAATAAGTTTCTGGTCTTAATTGGAAACCTGCACTTTTTGAAGCTCCCATTTCTATTTCTCCATTATTTATCATTTCAGTTCTAGTATTATTAGAGGAAGTATCAAAGTTGTTAAAACCAAAACCTACTTGATTTTCATTGTTTGTTCCAGCCTTTCCAATTATTTTACCTTTATTTATTACTCTTATATTAGCTACTTTTTCAATAGTATCATAGCTATCATTTCTGCCATTTATCAAACCATACTTAGTATGAGTCCCTTGTACATCTATACCTACATTTTTTGACCTTTCTAAGTTAATAGTTCCAGAAAAAGTAAATGGCTTATATGTTGTAGGTTCTACTCCAGATATACCTCCTGGATAATCATCAACAACCCCTTCATCTACCATAAATGCTCTAGTATCTTCTTTTTTTACATTTACTGTAAGATTAAATTTATCTAAATTCTTTACTTTACCCCAAGTTGAAATATAATTTGAAGCTGTTACATTAACAGTTCCCCCATTTAATCCTTCATTATAATCTTTACTTTCATATCTGTTACTAGTACTTAATCCTGCTGGTGTTAATGCAAAATCAACTGGATTAACTGCTGCTGGACTCACAGTTATATTTCCAACCTTTTTAACTGTCAATAGATTAATAGTCGGATTAACTGTCAATGTTGGCTCACCAGGAATAGTTAAGTTAGGCTTTTCAGGTAATTCAACAGTTGGTGGTGCTACTGGTGTATTTACCTGTGGATTTACAACTGGTGCTGATATAGTTGTTGGTGTATTTACTACCACATTCAAATTTACTTTATTTTTTGTTACTTCTTTTGGAAAAATATGAGCAAGTATTTCTACTTCATTAGTAGGTTCTTGAAGATTTCTGAAATCTACTAATCCCCAGCTTCTATTACCATTAGTTCCTGAATTAATAGAGGAATCTTTTTCTATTGTTACCCCTCCTGAAGAACCACTATTCAAATTTTTCCATGAAGATGTATTTTCATTTCCTGGAGTAATTGGAGCTCCTTTTGGTCCATTACTTGCTGCAATATTCATTGCATTTCTAACTTTCCAATTTCCTCTTGTATATATTCCATTAAAAATATATTTTTCAGCTTTATCTCCTCTACCTTTATATTCACCATTCCATTTGTTATACATATAATTAGCTCCAAATTGCCATGAGCTCCAAGGAGATTTTACCACTTGATTACCTTGTTCCATTAATTGAATTAACTCTAATCTTAAACCTTTTAATGTTTTTTGATTTTCTGCTCTTGCTTCATTAATTTTTGATTGAAGATTGCCTACTGAATTCCTTAAATTTTCTTTTGATGAAGATATTTCTTCCATTGTTGGTACTCCTGCAACCTGTTCATTTACTTCTTCTGAAAATGCACTCGTACCTAACATTAAAAATAAAATTGCTAAGCCAACTGAGTACTTAATTGACTTATACCTCTTTGCTATTGAACGTAAGTCTTTTTCTACTTTGTATAGATTGTTAGTCATATTCACTTCCCCCTTATTTAATTATAACAAAATTTAATTAATGATAAAATTGAAATCTTGATAAAATAGAATAGTTTGTCTCAAAAAATTTTTTATAATTTTATAATATTCTTTAAATATCAATATTTTTTATACTTTCCATAATATAACTTTATTTTAAAGTTGTCAATTTTTTTCTATATATAATCAAAAAAATGATATATAAAAAGGATTAACTCCTTTTTAGAAATTAATCCTTTCAACATTTATCAATAATTTACATTAAGCTGCTTTTTTAATATACTTCTTATAAAATTCATCAACATAGATGGCTATTGCATTATCCCCTGAAACATTTATAGCAGTACCAAAACTATCTTGTGTTATATATAAAGCTATCAATAATGAACCTAATGGACCTTGTGCATCTATTCCTATTAAGAATAAGAAAGGTAAAGCACTCATAACTGCTCCACCTGGTGCACCCGGTGCTGCGACCATAGCAATTCCAAGCATACATAGGAATGGGAACATCATTCCAAGAGAATGAGGCATACCATTTAATAATAAAACTCCCATAATACAACTTGTCAAAGTTATCATACTTCCTGATAAGTGAATAGTTGCACATAGAGGAACAACAAAATCAACTATTTCAGGGCTTGTTCCATTTTTCAATCCACATTGAATATTTACAGGTATAGTTGCAGCTGATGATTGAGTTCCAACTGCTGTAAAATATGCTGGTATTTGATTTTTTATAAGAGTAAATGGATTTTTCTTTGATATTCCACCAGCAATAGAAAACATAACAAGCATATAGATATAGTGCATAGCAAATATACATAGATAAATAGCTAAAAATACACCAAGAACTTTAAATACTATTCCAGAATATGCCATTTCACTAAATATTCCTAAAATATGGAAAGGTAGTAATGGAATTACAAATCCTGATAATACTTTTGAAATAATTTCTTCATATTCACTAAATAACTTAAATGTTATTTCACCTTTCTTTTGACTTCTCATAACACTGATAGTAATTCCCATCATAAATGCAAAAACTATCGCAGCTGTAACATCTATTGGTGGTTTTAAAGGAATTGTAAAATATGGAGCAACATCTTTTCCTTCAAAATTTATTCCTGATGAAATTCCTGAAATTAATTTAGGATATAGATTAGCAGCAACTGTGTATGAAAATGTTCCTGCAACTATTGTTGAAACATAGGAAACAACAGCTGTAAATCCTAAAAGTTTTCCTGCACCCTCTGTAAGTTTTGCTATTCCTGATACAACAAATCCAACTATCATTAGTGGTATAAAGAATGATAGGAATAAGCCAAAAAATGTACTGAAAGTTTTAAAAATTCTTACAAACCAAAGTGGTAAAAATTGTCCAATTAATATACCAACAATTATTGCAATAATTAACCTTGGCACTAAACCTAATTTTTTACTCATAACGCTCCCTCCTTAAAGTTTTTAAATTATTTATATTTATATAGAACAGTCTATACTATATATAAATAATTTCTTTTATTTTATTTTATTAATGATAAATTTATCACAATTTTCTTATTAAGTCAAGCATATTATTATAATCTATTATTTTTTTCTTCCCTATGCAATGTTACCCAAAAGTGTTATAATTAAAGAAAATGAATTTAGGGAGGAAAAATGAAAAAAATAGGTTTAGATTATTCAAAAGTTTTTAATTTTATTAGCAATGATAAATTAAATCAAATGAAAATTTTAATTGATGAAGCTGCACATAAATTACATAATAAAAGTGGTGCAGGAAATGATTTTTTAGGTTGGCTTGATTTACCTATTAATTATGATAAAGAGGAATTTTCAAGAATAAAAAAAGCCAGTGATAAAATAAAATCTGATTCAGAGGTTTTAGTTGTTATTGGTATTGGAGGTTCATATTTAGGAGCAAGAGCAGTTATAGAATGTCTTGGCCATAGTTTCTTTAATTCTTTAAATAAAGAAAAGAGAAATGCACCTGAAATATACTTTGCAGGACAAAACTTATCAGGAAGATATTTAAAAGATTTAATAGAAATTATTGGAGATAGAGATTTTTCAGTAAATGTAATTTCTAAATCTGGTACAACAACTGAACCAGCAATAGCTTTTAGAGTATTTAAAGAACTTTTAGAAAATAAATATGGAGAAAAAGCAAAGGATAGAATCTATGTTACAACTGATAAAAGCAAAGGTGCTTTAAAAAAACTTGCAGATGAAAAAGGTTATGAAGAATTTATCATTCCAGATGATGTAGGCGGGAGATTTTCTGTTCTAACAGCAGTTGGTTTACTTCCAATAGCAGTTGCTGGGATAAATATAGATGATTTAATGAATGGTGCAAAAACAGCGAGAGAAGATTATTCAAAAGATTTTTCAGATAATGATTGCTATAAGTATGCTGCAATAAGAAATATACTATATAAGAAGAACTATAATATTGAAATTTTAACTAACTATGAGCCAAGATTTCACTATATTTCTGAATGGTGGAAACAATTATATGGAGAATCTGAGGGTAAAGATAAAAAAGGTATTTTCCCTGCTTCTGTTGATTTAACAACTGATTTACACTCTATGGGGCAATATATACAAGATGGTAGAAGAAACTTATTTGAAACTATATTAAATGTTGAAAACTCTGACAAAGATATAGTTATTAAAAAAGAAACAGAAGATTTAGATGGACTTAATTACTTAGAAGGAAAAGGTCTTTCTTTTGTAAATAATAAGGCTTTTGAAGGAACTTTACTTGCTCATATAGATGGTGGTGTCCCTAATTTAGTTATAAATATTCCAGAAGTTACTGCTTTTAATATAGGATATTTAATTTATTTCTTTGAAAAGGCTTGTGCTATAAGTGGTTATTTATTAGAAGTTAATCCTTTTAATCAACCTGGCGTAGAGTCATATAAGAAAAATATGTTTGCTCTTTTGGGTAAAAAAGGCTATGAAGAACTTTCTAAGGAATTAAATAAAAGATTAAAAAAGTAAAATTTAAAAACAGCATCTACATTATTAGATGCTGTTTTCAATTTATTATTATTCTGCTATTTTAACTTCATTTTCTTTCTGTACTTGTTGTTCAGCTGTAGCCTTTAATAATTCAGCTCTTTCTTCATCTTCTTTTAGTATTCTTGCTCTTACTCTGTCCAATGCTTCATAAGCTTCTTTCTCTTCTTCTGGTGTCATTCTTGGAGCTGCTGTTTCAACAAAAACTTGATTTTGATTAGAAGTTCCATCTGTTGCTTGCTCTGTTACTATTTCAGATTGACCTTCTGATTGTTTTTGAGCCTCTTCAATTTCTTGTTGTGCTTTTAATTTTTCCTGTTCTTCTTTTTCTATCCTAGCTCTTGCTCTGTCCAATGCTGCGTATGCTTCTTTTTCTTCTTCTGGTGTCATTCTTGAAGATGAAGAAACTTGAGCAGAAGCAACAGAAGTTTCACTTTGACCAGAATTTTCTACCATTACTTGTTCCTGTTGTTGTTTTTCTCTTTCTTCCATTCTTTCTCTCATTTTATCAGCATCAGCCTCTGCATATGCTAATGATGATAAAGCTACTGAAAATAATAAAGTACCCAATAATTTCTTTTTCATTTTTGCCTCCTAAGTCTAATTAATACTTTTAATAATTTTGTTAATACTTTTAGTTTAGTATTAATAAGTTTTTTAATAGTTTGTTGTATTATTTTATGTCCCCTCAACTATTAAACCCTCTTTGTAACTTAGTTCTAAATTTTGTTCCTAAGAATTATCTCTACTTTTGTCCTCATTTCCATTCTAAGATAAAATTTATAATTATAAAGTATAGTATATTTATTCCCTCTTGTCAAATTTAAGACTAAAATTTTACTTGATTTATTTTTAAAAATATAGCACAATTTAAAAATAAAAAGTGAAAGGGGAAAATTATGAAAACATATATTATAGATTTAGATGGAACTATGTATAGAGGAAATACAAATATAGATGGTGCTAGGGAATTTATTGATTATCTCCACTTAAAAAATCTTCCCTATATATTTTTAACAAATAATGCAACAAGAACTAAGAAACAAGCTAAGGAGCATATGTTAAATTTAGGATTTAAAGACATAAAGGAAGAAGATTTCTTTACATCTGCTATGGCTGCTGCAAAATTTATTGCTAAAAATTATCCAGAAAAAAAATGTTTTATGCTAGGAGAAAGTGGCTTAGAAGAAGCATTAAAAGAGTGGAACTTTGAGATTGTTCAAGAAAATGTTGATTTTGTTGTAGTTGGTTTGGATAGAAATGCTACTTATAAGAGTTACAGTGAGGCATTACATCATATTTTAGCAGGAGCTAAATTTATTGCTACAAATCCTGATAGATTACTTGCAAATAATGGAACTTTTGATATAGGGAATGGTGCTGTAATAGATATGCTTGAATATGCTTCTGGTGTTGAAGCTATAAAGATAGGAAAGCCTTATCAAATAATATTAGATATTTTATTAGAAGAAAAAAATCTAAAAAAAGAAGATTTAATTTTTATTGGAGATAACCTTGAAACTGATATTAAACTTGGTTATGATGCTAAAATTGAAACTATAATGGTTTGTTCTGGTGTTCATACAGAAAAAGATATAGAAAGATTGAAGGTTTATCCTACTAAGGTTATAAAAAATTTAAGAGAATTGATAAAATAATAATACAAAAAATAGGTTGTTGCAAACTTAAATTAATTTGCAACAACCCTTTTTCATTATTTATCTAAATTTAAAAATAATACCACAGGACAGTGGTCTGAGCCTTCTATTTGAGTATGAATTTCTGCATCAACTAAATTCTTTTCAAGCCCTTTTGACACAACAAAATAATCTATTCTCCACCCTGCATTATTTTCTCTTGCTCTTCCTCTGTATGACCACCACGAATAAATTTGTTCTAAGTTTGGATAGAAATATCTAAAAGTATCAATAAAACCACTATCTAAAAGTTCAGTGAATTTTCCTCTTTCTTCATCAGTAAATCCTGCATTTCTTCTATTAGTCTTAGGATTTTTTAAATCTATTTCCTTGTGTGCTACATTCAAATCACCACAGACAACAACAGGTTTTTTCTTTTCTAAATTTTTTAGATACTTTCTAAATTCATCTTCCCAAACCATTCTATAATCTAATCTTAGTAGTTCATCTTTTGAGTTTGGAGTGTAAACTGTAACCATATAGAATTTTTCAAATTCAAGAGTAATAACTCTACCCTCTTTATCATGTTCTTCTATACCTAAACCATAACTAACAGATAAAGGCTCTTGTTTTGTAAAAATTGCAGTACCTGAATAACCTTTCTTCTCTGCATAGTTCCAATATTGATGATAACCTTTTAATTCTAAATCTAATTGCCCTGCACTTAATTTTGTTTCTTGTAAACAGAATATATCAGCATTTTGTTCATTAAAATAATCTAAAAAACCTTTTTTTATAGCTGCTCTAATCCCATTTACATTCCAAGATATTAACTTCATATTTATTTCCTTTCATTTGTCTTATTATTAATATTGTAGATAAAAAATAAGTGAAATTGCATTCTAAATTTTAGATGAAAAATTAAAGCAAGTGAGCCGAGCAAATCTCGGTGTGTTTGAAGCCAATTTATTGGCAAGTTTACCGAATTTGCAGCGAACGTTAATTTTTTATCGTTAAAAAATTTAGCTAGCAATGAACTATTTTTTACTACATAATAGTTGATAACGAACTGTTTTTATAACTATTTATTATAATATTCTATTAAATAAACTACTGCTAGTATATATCCAAATTTTCCTAAACCTGTAATTTGACCTATACAAGCTGGGGTTGTAATACAAACTTTTCTAAAATCTTCTCTTGCATGAATATTTGAGATATGTACCTCAACAGTGGGAATGCTCACTGCCTTTATAGCATCATGAATGGCTACTGATGTATGAGTGTAACCTCCTGCATTTAAAATAATTCCATCGTATTTTTTATTATAAGCATTTTGAATGAAATTTACAATTTCACCTTCAACATTACTTTGTAAAAATTCAAATTCAATATTCTTATCTCTAAATTCAGAATAACCTTCAATATATTTACATAAATCATCATAACTAAAAGTACCATAGATATTTTTCTCTCTTATTCCTAACATATTTAAATTAGGACCATTAATTACCATTATTTTCATAGAATTCTTCTACCTTCTTTTTTATCTTTTTTCTAATTTTCTTTCTAAGTTGGGTTGATAATACAATATTATACAGAATTTCATCAGTTTTTAAAGCCTGTTCAATTAACATTTCCATTCCATTTATCGTTTTTAATCCACATTCTTTTGCTTCTTTTAAGAATTTTGTTTCAATAGGGTTATAGATTAAATCTATTGCTATTTTAAAATTTTTTAAAATTTCTTTACTCACTAAATTATCTTCAACATTAGGATACATCCCAACAGGAGTAGTATTGATTATTATATCTCCTGCCATATTTTGTGGAAATTCTATTTTACTTAATTTATCCTTTCTAAAATAGAAAGTTATATCATTTGCTCCCATATCTTTTAAAACCTTATAGACACTGGCACTTGCTCCACCTTTTCCAATAATGGCTATCTTTTTATCTTTTACATCTATGTCATTTTTTGTCAGTGTATATTTAAAACCATAATAATCAGTGTTATCTCCATAGAATTTATTATCCTTTATATATAGAAGATTTATAGCTCCTATTTCCTTTGCTTCATCACTTATATAATCCAATTTATCTAAAAATCTCTTTTTATAAGGAACAGTTATATTTACTCCTTCAATAGAATTTTCAAGCATATAGTTTTTAAAATTATCTATTTCAGCTTCATCAACTTCATATAACTTATATTCATCTTTAAGTCCTAAATCTTCAAAAAAAGTATTATGCAATAATGGAGAAAGTGAATGAGAAAGTTTTTTTCCTAAAAGTCCAAATTTTCTCACTTGCTTTGAACCTCCTTACTTATATCCATAAGGTTTCTTAAAAATTTTTCTATATATTTTTTTTCATCATCACTGACATTTTGAGTACAATTATCTATTATTTCTTGTTCTCTTTGAGGATCAAAAATTTTTATATTGTATTTTTTCTTTAATAGACCAATTTTTTTAGAAACTTCTAATCTTTCTTTAAAGAGGACCAAAAGTTTATCATCTATTTCATCAATTTTTATCCTCATTAGCTCTAATTCTATCATCATTTATCTCCTGTTGTATTTCTCTAAAACGATTAGCTAAATCTGTTTCAGTCACTTGAAATATGATTTTACCTTTCTCATCATAAGTAGTAATTATTCCTTTTACAAAATCATAGGTATAATTCTTCCTTCCTTTTTCATCATAATAGTTCCAAACTCCTGCCATATTATCATTAACTATTCTTCCTTCACTCATTAAAACACCTTTTTCATCATAATTCTTTATAACACCTTCTTCATCATTTGTCATTATGTTATAAATAATTTCTGCTTTTAATTTACCATTTTCATAATAGTATTGCCAAATACCAGCTCTTCTATTATTGATAAAAAATTGTTTTATCTTTATCTTTCCATTTGGATAGTAAACATTAATAGGTCCGTTTAAAATTCCTCTTTTTAATATATTTATTTTATCAGAGTTAAAAAGATTTTTTGGTAATTTACCAACTGCCAACATTTCCAGACCTGTAATCAATAATAAGAACAAAAATATTTTTTTAATTTTCATCACTAATCCCTCTTATCTTTTTTATTTAATTATCCTTTTTATTTTAACATTTTTTTTTAGAAATGTAACCAAAAAATATGTTATAATATGAATTATTAATTTTTTAGAGGTAGAAATGAAAAGAAATTTAGTTATAGATGATGACATTGTTGAAAATAAAACCCTTTACAAAAAGGTAAATGATATTAAAAAAGAAAGGGAAAATGAAAAAGAGAAAGATTTGATAAACAAAAGGAAAAATAATATTATCTCCTTTTTTATGATATTAATTATAATTGGAGGTATTAATTTTTTTAGTTCTATATCAAGATTTGATAATGCCAAAATGCTTGATAAAGGAGTTAAACAAGTTGCTATTTTAATTGTTTCATTTGTAGTTTTTGGTACATCAATTAAAGCTGGAAATATTATATATAAAATAGTTTCAAAACCTGTATTTAGACTTTTTATTCTTATAATTAGTTTATTAGTCTTTTTAGCTATTGCTTATATCCCAAGTGAAAGTTTATTTCCTACTATAAATGGTGGTAAAGGCTGGGTACATATAGGTCCTCTAAGTATACAAGTCCCAGAAATTTTTAAAGTACCTTTTATTATGGTTTTAGCAAGTATATTTGCCAGAGGAAAAGATGATAAAAAAGAATTTCCTTATATAAAAAACTTTTTTTCTGTATTCTTTTACACACTTATATTTTTCATAATAATAACATTTTGTTTAAAAGATATGGGAACAGCTATACACTATATTATGATAGCTTGTTTTATAATATTTCTATCTGATATTCCAAATAAAGTTGTTTTTCCAGCATTTTTTGGATTACTTGCTTCTATACCAGTATTACTTTATATTTTCCTCAATACTCTATCAGGCTATAAATTAGATAGAGTAAAAGCATTTTTAGATGGGATTTTACATGGTAACTATACTAGAGAAGATGCTTATCAAATTTATCAGTCACTTATTGCTTTTGGAACAGGTGGAATATTAGGTAAAGGTTTTGGAAATGGAGTTCAAAAATATAATTATATTCCAGAAGTGGAAACTGACTTTGCAATAGCAACTTATGCAGAAGAAACAGGTTTTATCGGAATGTTTATTGTACTTTTCCTATTTTTCTCACTTTTTGTTTTGATAATGGGAGTTGCAAACAATGCGAAAAATTATTTTTCAAAATATCTAGTTGGGGGAATAGCTGGTTATTTTATAACACAAGTTATTATTAATATTGGAGTTGCAATAGGTTTAATACCAGTTTTTGGTATTCCTTTACCTTTTATAAGTTCAGGAGGTTCATCTCTTCTTGCTATATCAATGGCTATGGGACTCGTTATATATGTTAATAATACTCAGACTTTAAAATAAAGTCGTGCTTTACAAAGTAAGTCTATGGTGCTATAATTTTTTGAATAACAAAAATATTTTTATTAGAGGTATAAGAAATGGAAATGAAAGATATAATTGAAAAAGTCAATTACTATACAAAATTGAGTAGAGAAAGAAAACTTACAGAAGAAGAAATAAAAGATAGAGAAATATACAGAAGAATGTACTTAGATAAGTTTAAGGCACAGGTAAAAGCACATTTAGATAATATAGAAATTGTAGATGAAAAAGATTTTAAAAACTAGGGGGATAATATGATTACTGTAAAAGATATTTTTAGACATGGAGAGGATTACCTAAACAAAGAAATAGAGCTTTTTGGTTGGGTAAGAAAAATAAGAGATCAAAAGAAATTTGGTTTTATTGAATTAAACGATGGTTCATTTTTTAAAGGAGTTCAAATAGTTTTTGAAGAAGGACTTGAAAATTTTGATGAAGTATCAAGACTTTCAATATCATCTACTATTAAAGTAAAAGGAACTCTTGTTAAGTCTCAAGGTAGTGGACAGGATTTAGAAGTTAAAGCTGATAAAATAGAAATTTTCCAAAAAGCTGATTTGGAATATCCATTACAAAATAAAAGACATACTTTTGAATATTTAAGAACTAAGGCACATTTAAGACCTAGAACTAATACTTTTTCAGCAGTATTTAGAGTAAGATCTGTACTTGCTTATGCATTACATAAATTTTTCCAAGAAAATAACTTTGTTTATGTTCATACTCCAATTATAACTGGTTCTGATGCAGAGGGTGCAGGAGAAATGTTTAGAGTTACCACTCTTGATATGAATAAATTACCTAAAAAAGAAAATGGAGAAGTTGATTTTACAAAAGATTTCTTTGGTAAATCAACTAACCTAACAGTAAGTGGTCAATTAAATGTTGAAACTTTCTGTGCTGCTTTTAGAAATGTTTATACTTTTGGACCAACATTTAGAGCAGAGTATTCAAATACTGCAAGACATGCCTCAGAATTTTGGATGGTGGAACCTGAAATAGCTTTTGCAGATTTATCTGCTAATATGGAACTTGCAGAAGCTATGGCAAAATTTGTTATTAAATATGTTATGGATACTTGTCCAGAAGAAATGGAATTCTTTAATTCATTTATTGAAAAAGGACTATTTGATAAATTAAACAATGTACTTAACAATGAATTTGGTAGAATTACTTATACAGAAGCAATAGAAATTTTAGAAAAATCTGGAAAGAAATTTGAATTTCCTGTTAAATGGGGAATAGATTTACAAAGTGAACATGAAAGATATTTAGCAGAAGAATATTTTAAAAAGCCTGTCTTTGTTACTGATTATCCAAAAGAAATAAAAGCCTTCTATATGAAACTTAATGAAGATGGAAAAACAGTTAGAGCCATGGACTTACTAGCACCGGGGATTGGAGAAATAATAGGTGGTTCTCAAAGAGAAGATAGTTATGAAATTCTTTTAAAGAGAATGAAAGAACTTGGACTTAATGAAGAAGACTATGAATTTTATTTAGATTTAAGAAGATTTGGAAGTTTCCCTCACTCTGGATATGGATTAGGTTTTGAAAGAATGATGATGTATCTAACAGGTATGCAAAATATTAGAGATGTAATACCTTTCCCAAGAACTCCAAATAATGCAGAATTTTAATAAGGATAAAAATGAAAAAGAAAATAAAAGAAGTTATTGTTGTTGAGGGAAAAGATGATATCTCAGCAGTTAAAAATGCTGTTGATGCAGAAGTATTTCAAGTCAACGGACATGCTGTTAGAAAAAATAAAAGTATAGAGATATTAAAACTTGCTTATGAAAATAAAGGGCTTATTATTTTAACAGATCCTGATTATGCAGGTGAAGAAATAAGAAAATATTTATGCAGACACTTTCCCAATGCAAAAAATGCTTATATTTCTCGTGCAAGTGGCACAAAAGATGGAGATATTGGAGTTGAAAATGCTTCTCCTGATGATATTATCACTGCACTTGAAAAAGCAAGATTTAGTTTAGATAATTCAGAAAATATCTTTAACTTAAATTTAATGTTAGATTATGATTTAGTAGGAAAAGATAATTCATCTGATTTAAGAGCCTTACTTGGTGCTGAACTAGGTATAGGTTATTCAAATGGAAAGCAATTTATGGCTAAACTAAATAGATATGGAGTAAGTCTTGAAGAATTTAAAAAGGCTTATGAAAAAATTAATAAGAGGTAAAAACAGAGAAGTTATTGTAAATTTACAATAGCTTCTTTTTTGTTATATAAAAGTAATTGATTTAAAACAAAAAATATAATACAATAAAAAATATATATAATTCTAACAAATCAGAAATTATAATAGAAAAGAGGTATGTAAATGCAAGATGATACATTTATTTTTTTAGATGAATTTTCAGACACTGAGCTATATGTTTTTTTAAATAAATCTAAAGAAAAAATTTTAAAATTTATATGGAAAGAAAAAAAGATTGAAATAATAGGAAAGTACCAAGAACAACAAGAAAGTAATTACAGTAATGAAGAACCTTTTGATTTGCCTGAAATAGGTTATGATTCAGTTGTTTATAAGGTACTTAGTAAAATAGAAGAAGAGTATTTTGAATGGTTAGATTTTAGTGATTGGAATGATTGTTTATCAATTGAAATATCAATCTATAATTATCCTGATGAAATAAGAAACTTGGATAATGAGATAATCTGGACAAAAGAAAATATTAAGAAAGAACATATGGATATAATTAATCAAAAAAATAAAAAGTTAGAAGAACAGAAAAAAAGAGGAAGAGAGTATTTTAAATATTTAGATGAATTGGAAATTTTAAGAAGAGAAAAGGTAAATACCCCAAAAAGAGAGGAGGAACTTATAAAAAAAATAGAAGAAAGAGAAGAAGCTGGAAAGCGATATGCTGAATATAAAAGAAATTTAAAAAAATGGATAAAACATATGAAGAAATATTTAAAAAATAATGAATATATTTATTAATAAAACTTGAAATAAAACTAAAATTCTGTAAAAATATCAGAAAAAAGATTAAAGGAAAATTTATTCCATAGAAGTATATCAATCCATATAGAAGAAGTAATAATGGTTTTAATCATATTTTGTGAATGTGACAGATGGTAAGTTACAATTAGTTATAATGGATAGTAAACAACTTACATCTAGTGGTGCAACTAAAGTTTCTGAAGGAGCAGGAAAATTTTTACAATTATCAGAAGATTGGATAAAAGAGGTAATCAGAAGAGTCCCAGAAGGAAAGTTTGGAGATTATACAAAGGAGCAACTTTTAAATCTGGTAAACCAAGGAAATTATGATACATATATAAGTGGTATTGATAAGGCAACAGGAAAATTAATAATATCAAATGTTGTAATAAAATAGGAGGAATAATGTATTTTTTAGTAAAAAATAAAGAAGAATTTGAAGAAAGAATAAAAAAAATGAAAAAAGAATCAGAATGGGTAAATCAAGAAATAAAAACATTTACAGCTTTATCATTTAATTCAGATTGTTATTTAAGTAAAGGGATATTAGCATGGTATGAAAATAAAGATGTTATAGCTTTTAAAAAATATTTAAGTATTTCTGGAAAATTAAAAATTTTAGGACATAGTAGAATAGATTGGGCATATCACGGAGATATAGTTCCTCAATTTTTTCCTGAAATAATGTCTGATAATCCACTTATACATCAATTTCTAATAAATAATCTTAATGATATTTGTCTTGAAGATAAGCCAGATTATCATAAAGGTTGAGGAACAACATTGTTTATGAATAGAAATTTATTATTGGCTTTAAAAGGTGATTGGAAAGCATTAAAAAAAAGAAGTTTAATATTTTTGAATGATGTTCCATCTGGACATAAAAAATATATTCTAACACATGAATTTTATTTAGCACTTTCTGAAGCAAATGTTGATGAAATGAAAAAGGCGTTGAAACCTATAATGGATCCAAAAAAGGGGAAAATTTTGGCAAGAGATACATTTTATGATTTAGAGTTTTATTTGCAACCTCAATTACTTTTATTTGGAAAAATTGCATCTATTCATGGGTATAATTTAGAAATAGATTTGGATATAGCACCTAAAGAATTAATTAAATATCAACCTTTGACAGTTAAAGAATATGAAGAAGCTGATAAAGAATATCCTCTTATAACTAAATATGATTTTAAGGAGCCTTTTATAAATTGGATAGCCAAGATGACACAAATAGAAGAAGAATATAAGAGTGGGAGGAAGTAGTATGTCTGTAACTATGAGAATATTTTATAAATTAAAATTAAAAAAAGATGGAAAAATAATAAAAAATTCTTTTAAGAATGATTCGTTATTTTGCTTCATGGCAGATTTAGAAAGTAATGGACAAATAGAAGATGAAGAAAAAGCATATAAGATTTTTTATGAGGAATTTAAAAGCTATATTTTATAGATGACTGGTAATAAAGTAAATATCAGTAATGAATAAATTATTAAATGATGCCTTAAGAGTAAAAGGTTATAAAGGACCAGATATTAAGATGGTATTAACAGATGTAAA
>OGGR01000244.1_pt1 | contig 43347 bp, 34 predicted proteins | sample 1571321 | NCBI WGS metagenome assembly OGGR01 (sample SAMEA2582048, study PRJEB24529) | metagenome | biome: Human gut stool | place: China | collected 2011 | reverse complement strand
CTTGTCTAAACGTATCAAAATCATTATTTTTTAAAGAAGATACTGCTTTTTCCACACGTTTATTTTCATTAAATAAATGAATATCTCTTATACTTAAAACATTATTTTCAAATAAAAAACTACTTCTATAAAACCTACTATTGTACCATAAAGTTTTCATATTATAAGTGTTCCAATCCTTTTTAGCCCCAAAGGTAGTAGGTGGAGTTAGCCTATATTTCTTCTTATACCAAAGAGCACTTTCAGCTAAGGTTTCAACTCTAAGCTTTTTCTCCTTTTGCAAATTGAATATATGTTCTATTTGAACTTCATATCCCTTATACATGGTATTCCATAAAAATGTATTTTCCTGTCCTACCTGAGCATAAGAAAATCCTAAGGTCTCCTCTTCATTTAAACACTCAAAAAACCAATGAACCCATTCTTTATTTTGTCCAATTATCCATGCTGGCTCTAAAGTATGGACTCCTTTTAACTCTTCTCGTAATCCCTCTTCAAAATTATAAATTGGATCTGGTCCTAAAAGCCTAAATAAAGGTATATCTAATTGCATTTCTTTCCTTTGAGCTGGAATATATTCATTTAACTTGCTTGGATAATAAGCTTGATTAAAATACCCTCCCCAAAGAGTAAATCCATCAGTTCCAATTTGATCTCTGCAAATAGCTCCACCTATTACTCCATACTTCTCCTTTAAATATGTTAAAGTTCTTATATCTATAACCCAAGAACCAACTGTCTTAGGATAGTATCCAAATATACTCTTAAAATCAGCCATATAAACATCAGCCATTTTAAATCTATCCTCTGGACTGTATCCTAGCGAATATCCCCTATGAACATGGTCATCAATAGGAGTTTCTCCCTTCCATTTAACACCTGCCTTCTTTGCTAATTCCTCAGTTATCTCAAACCAAGCTCCAACTTCGTCATATTCATCTATGGATTCTTTTATAAGGTTTACAAATCTTTCATCCATTAAAGCATCATGTTTTAATGCATAGGTTGCAGGAAACCCATATTGTTTTATCAACTCAATCTCTCTAACTACTGTCTGAAAATCATCTTCAACAAATTCACCACTTGGATAAACAGTTTTTCTTATAAAATTATATATATTTACTATAGTAATATTATTCTTCTTTTTTTTATCAAACTTTATCATATAATTCCCTCCTTTTTAAACCCATTTTAAGTAATCTAAATACTTTAAACAATGAAAAAATTTTAGTTTTTATTAAGATTTTCTTTATATTTTCTTTTTTGTAAGTTCATACAATTTAATAAAAAAAGCTATAAAATAATGAATATTTTTATTCACTACTTCATAGCCTATAATTTATTATTTAATCTAGTATTAATTATAAATAAAATATCAAAATTATAAATATTCATATACTTATAATTTTGAAGTAAATATTCTATTTTAAAATTATTTTTTCTTATAAATCAAAGTTCCAATATATGCAGTTAAAGGCACAGATATTAAAATTCCAATACTTCCACAAATAGATCTCATAATTTCTACGGCAATGTCTTGGAAATTCAAAATTCTAATAAGTGGATATTCATTTGCTTGAATATAGATAAGTAACAATGTAAATATAGAACTTGCAATATATGCAAGTATCAAAGTATTAATCATAGTGCCTATAATATCATTACCAATATTTATAGCAGATTTAAACATAGATTTTTTAGATATATTTGGATTAGCTTCATGTAATTCATTGATAGATGAAGTTATGGAAACTGCTACATCCATTACAGCTCCTAAACTTCCTATAATAACTCCTGCTGGAATTAACTCTTTTATCTTGATTTTTTTTAAAAGATAAGCACAAGATAAAAGATCGGAGTCTAGGAAACCATTAAGACGCATTGTATATGTAAATATATATGAAAGTATACCAGCTATTAAAACTCCACTTGTAACACCTAACAAGGCAACAACAAATTTTTTATTCATACCTACTGTAAAATATATTGTTACCAGTGATGAGAATACAGCAGTTATTATGGCAAAAAGTATTGGAGAATAACCACTATATATTGCAGGAATAAAGATTTTTATAATAAAAGCAATAGTTACTATCAAAGCAAATAAAGCCTTTACCCCATTTTTTCTTGCAATTAAAAGAACAAGAGCTATAAAAGTAATACCCATTATATATAACTCTACCCTTTTATCCACATCAGAGATATAATATTGTAATTGCATTTCATCATTGCCATAGTTATCAAATGTTTTATAAACTACAACTCTATCTCCAACTTTGGCATTGATATTATATTCATCATCTTTGTAAATAGGTAAGTCAATTTCTACAACCTCGCCTTTGTCATCACCTTCTAAAAGTTTCACATTAAATTTTTGTAGTTTTGCTACACCTTCTTCATCAGATTTTTCTTCAGAAACAAGAGCAATAATTTTTCCAGACAGATATTCCTCTTTTGTTTCATTTTTATCTGCTGTAACTTTATTTGAAAAAGTAATAATAGAACATAACAAAAACATAATAAATACAAGAAATTTTTTCATAATCCCACCCTTTAATTAGCTCAATATAGAAAAACAGTTCGTTACTAGCCAGATTTCTTAACAGATAAAAATTAAGAATTCGCTGTAAATTTGGCAAACTCACTTCGTTCAAACAAGCCAAGATTTACTCGGCTCATTCTATTTAATTTTTATCTTAAAATCTGGAATGTAACTCACTTGTTTTATACATTTTCTTATTTAATAAACAAAAATAAAGGGGGATAAAATGTATCCCCCTTATTAATTGTTTTCTTACTTTCTTATTCCTAATTTAGCAATTAAAGCTCTATATCCTTCAAGATCTTTCTTAGTTAGGTAAGCAAGTAATCTTTTTCTTTGCCCAACCATTTTAAGTAATCCTAATCTTGAGTGAAAATCTTTCTTATGCACTCTTAGGTGTTCAGTTAAGTGATTAATTTTTTCAGTAAGTAGAGCTATTTGAACTTCTGTTGATCCAGTGTCTGCTTCTGATTTTCCAAATTCTTTAATAATTTCTGCCTTTGTTTTCATTTTATTCCTCCTAATATTTAATATCTAAGCTAAGTAATACATTGGCTAGTTGTAAAACTGAGCTTAAATTACTTGATTATTCTAACAAAAATATTTAAAACTGTCAATAATTATTAAATATTCTTATCTGCCATTATGGCTTCAAATTCAGGTCCCATAATAGTTTCTTTTTCAAGCAGTATTTTTGTAACTTCTTCTAATTTTTCTCTATTATCTAATAAAATACTTTTAGTTCTTGAATATTGTTCAGTGATAATTTTTCTTATTTCATCATCAACTTCTTTTCCTGTTTGTTCAGAATAATATTTTCTTTGGAACATATAATCTTCTTGTGTTGCATCTAAAAATATAGGTCCAAACTGATCTGTCATTCCAAATCTTGTAACAATTTCCTTAGCAATAGCAGTAGCATGATAAATATCACTACCAGCACCAGAAGTTATATTTTCTTTACCAAAAATAATTTCCTCAGCAGCTCTTCCACCAAAATATGTTGCAATCTTATCTAGCATTTGTTTTTTAGAATGAAAAGATTTTTCTTCTTCTGGTAACAATAGAGTATATCCACCAGCTTTTCCTCTTGGAATCATAGTTATTTTATGAACTCTATCTTCACTTCCAATTTCATAACCTACAATAGCATGTCCAACTTCGTGATAGGCAACTATCCTTTTTTCATCTTCTGGAACAATTTTAGATTTTTTTTCAGGTCCCATTTGAACTTTTTCAGAAGCTTCTTCCAAATCTGCCATAGTTATTTCAGTTCTACCTGCTCTTGCTGCCAAGATAGCTCCTTCATTTAAGATGTTAGCTAAATCAGCACCAGCCATTCCAGCTGTTTTCTTAGCAATAATTTTAAAATCAACATCTAGAGCAAATTTTTTACCTTTGGCATGAACTCTTAATATCTCTTCTCTACCTTTTATATCAGGCATATCAACATAAACTTGTCTATCAAATCTTCCTGGTCTTGTAAGAGCTCTATCCAACACATCAGCTCTGTTTGTTGCAGCTAAAACAATGATAGTTTCATCAGTACCAAAACCATCCATTTCAACAAGAAGTTGATTTAAAGTTTGTTCTCTTTCATCATTTCCTCCACCTTGTCCAGTTCCTCTTTTTCTACCAACAGCATCTATTTCATCTATAAATACTATACAAGGTGAATTTTTTCTTGCTTTACTAAATAAATCTCTAACTCTTGAAGCTCCAACTCCAACAAACATTTCAACAAATTCAGAACCAGACATACTAAAAAATGGGACTTTTGCTTCTCCAGCAACTGCTTTTGCAAGTAGAGTTTTACCTGTTCCAGGTTCACCTAAAAGAAGAACACCCTTAGGAATTTTTGCCCCAATTTTTCTGAATTTTTCAGGCTCTTTTAAGAAATCAACAACTTCTTTTAACTCTTGTTTAGCTTCATCAATACCAGCAACATCAGCAAAAGTTATATTAGAAATATTTTCTCCATTTTCTTTTGCCCTAGATTTACCCATATTGAATATTTGTGGTCCACCACCACTACCACCTCTACCCATTCTATTCATCATAAACACTAGAAGCCCAATCATTATTATATAAGGTAAAAGTGAAAGAGCTATACTAAGTAATAATGATGGTTGAGGCGGTTCAACAGATTGAATAATAGCAGCATTATTATTAATAACAGCCATCAAGTTAGAATCTTCACCTAATCTATTTGTTATAAGTCTAGCTTTAAGTCCTTGTACTTCGTTTTTACCATCAAAACCTAATTTAGATTTTATACTATTTGACCTTGTTTCAAGGTATTTTACTTCACTTGCTTTATAACCATAGACATATCCATCTTTTTCTTCAACTACACCAATTTTTTTATTTTCAATATTTTTTATAAAATCTGAATAACTTATATCAACCATTTGTTGATTTTTATTTTCGTCCATTATACTAGGAATAACCACTGCTAAAGTTATTATAAAGATTAGCATAAGTAAACCTTTAAAATTAAAATTCACTTTAACAGCCTTTCCAACAACTCTTCTTCTTTCATCCTCTCTTTTTTTAGTAAAAGGATTATATTTATCATCCTGTTTTTTATCTTCTTGCTTTTTACCTTCATTAGATGATTTATTATTTTCAGAATTATTTTCTTCTTTTTTATCTTCATTTTGACTATCTTGTTCTTGATGATTTTCTTCTTTTGATTTTTCTTCTTCTTTATTCTCTTTATTTTCTTGTTTCTCATGAATATCAGAGTCATCTTTATCTTTTAAATCATCTTTTTCAAATTGATTATCGTTCATTTTACCTCCTCTACTGTGATTAAAACTTTTATAAGTTTACTTACATTTTGATTTATTTTAGGAATATAAGATTTTTTTACATTATAAATCCAAAATATTTGATTATTATACAAAAAAACTGGGACTTTTTCTCTTAAATCTTTGGGGACTTTTTGTTCTATAAAAACTTCTTTTACTTTTTTAGAATGTTTTTCATCTAAAAAAATTCTATCTCCCTCTTTCCTATATCTGACTTCTATTATATCATTATATAGGGCATCTAGTAAATATTGATTTTTTTGCTTTGGAATATTTAAGTTTTCTACTACATTAACACTAATTTTAAAGTTATCAAAAATTTGCTTACTTGGAATTTTTAATTTAACTATTCTATTATTAATAGGACAATTCTCTTTTTTTTCTTCAATATATAGATAAGTATAGTCCTTAACTATCCTATAATTTTTATTCATATCAATTTTTTTTGTTCCATTGCTTCTAATTAGACTCTCAATCTCATCAATTTTGTTTCTATTTACTGTTATATTTTTTTTATTTAAAAATATTCCTAATAAATTTTTCTTATTAAAATTTGATAAAAATTTTATTTTTTCTAAAATTATTCTATTTTCAGAATCAATAAAATCACTCAAATTTAAAGAATTATTTTGATTGTTTTCTCTAATTTCTTCAATCAAAGAGAAAATTTTTTCTTTAAATTTAATATTGTATCTTTTTTCAATAAAAGGAATTAAATCTAATCTTATACTGTTTCTAGTAAACTCATTTTCAAAGTTTGTCTTATCTATTTTATATTGAATTTCATTTTTATTCAAGTAGTCAAGTATATCTTTTTTATAAATTTCAGAAATAGGTCTTATAATATTGTTATTTTTTATTTTAATTCCTTCTAAACCTTGTAAAGAAGCACCTCTTATAAGCCTAAATAAAAAAGTTTCTATTTGATCATCTTTATTGTGTGCTGTTGCAATTTTATTTGCTCCAACTTTTTTATAAATTTCAGAGAAAAATTTATATCTTTCTTCTCTTCCTACTTCTTCAAGAGTTTTTCCAACTTCTTTGGCTATTTCTTTAACAGGAATTCTTTTAATAAAAATTTCTAAATTATTTTTTTTAGCATACTCAAAAGAAAAATTTTCATCAGAAACAGCATCTTTCCCTCTTAAAAGATGATTAATATGAACTAAATAGATTTTAAAATTAATAAAATTTTGTAGCTTTTTTAACATTTCCACTAAAAAAACTGAGTCAGGTCCACCAGAGAAACCAACCACAATAGTATCATTATTTTCTATTAGATTGTATTTTTTATTAACTTTTAATATTTCTCTAAATAATTCCATAATCCCTCTTACCTAACAATAGTTACTATTAGCATAAAAAATTTTGTAATGTAGGTAAAAAACAAGTGAACTTGCATTCTAAATTTTAGTTTAAAAATTGAAGCAAGTGAGCCGAACAAATTTCAGCTTGTTTGAAGCCAACTTGTTGGCAATCTTAGAAGCTGTTAATGAACTTGTTCATTTAGAGCTTCTTATAGATGCTGAATTTGTAGCGAACATCAATTTTTAAACGTTAAGAAATTTAGTTAGCAATGAACTGTTTTTTACTACATTTATTAATCTAGCTAGTAACGAGCTATTTTAAAATCATTTATTTTTTTGAAACTCTAAATGTTCTTCATAAGTTTTACTAAAAAAATGTTCTCCTCCACCTTTTGTAACAAAGAATAAATATTCTGTGTCTGCTGGATGATAAGCTGCCTCAACAGAACTAACAGTCGGATTACAGATAGGTGCTGGTGGAAGTCCCTTATTTTTATATGTATTATAAGGAGAATCAACTTTTAAATCTTTATAATATATTCTCTTTTTTTCATAGTTAAAAACAAAATTAACAGTTGAGTCAGCAGCAAGATACATATTTTTATTCATTCTATTATAGAAAACAGATGCCATAATAGGTTTTTCACTTTCAACAGCTGCTTCTCTTTCAAGTATAGAAGCCATTATAAGTTTTTGATAAAATTCATCTTTATCTGGATAGTTTTCTACAGGAAATTTCTTTAAAAATTCTTTTAAAAATATATTAATTATAGCTTTTTCATCATAAGATTCTGGTATAAAATAAGTTTCAGGATATAAATAACCTTCAAAATTATTATCAGGAGTTAGATATGGAAAATCTATTTCTTTAAATGCTTTATCAAAATTTTCCCTAGTTCCCTTTCCATTAGCAACTAATTTATCTATAACATTTTTTACAGTGTTCCCTTCTATTATTGTAAATTTGAATACCTTAGATTTACCACTTTCAAGCATAGAAACAAGTTCTATAATATTGAATTTTCCTCTTAATTCATAGTTACCTGCTTTTATATCCTTTCCATCATTTCTAAATTTTAAATATAATTTAAAGAAAGGATTATTTGAAACAGGTAAAACTGATAAAGATTCCTTTAAAGGTTTGTCTTGATCTATTTCTAAAACTAAATTATATTTATCTTTTTTTACAAGCTGATAAGCAGTTGTTCCTACTAAAATTATAATTATTATTGAAATAATAGCAAATAATTTTTTCACTTCAACCTCCTATTTCTTAGACTTTGCTTTTTCTATTAATGGTTTCTTTCCTTTTCTATTTTTAGCAAAAGCCTCAACTATTATTTCTGCCTCTTTAAAAGGAACAGAAACAAATGAGAAACCTTCATAAACTTCTGCATTTTTAATATAGCTTTGTTTTACTTTTGCTTTTTTAACAATAAATTCAACCAATTTCTTAGGTGTCATACCATCTTTTCTACCCATAGCAATAAATAATCTTGCTTTACCTGTATCTTCCATTTTGACAGGAGAAATTTCATTATAGTTGCTTTCATCTAAAACATCACTGTATGATAATTTTAAAAGAGAGGCAACAATATTTTCTGCATCTTCCATTTTAAGTAGGTCTTTAGCCAATTTTTTAAATTTATCATAATCATTATCTATTAAAATTTGCCCTATGTCATCTATTATTCTAAACTTTTTAGCTTGAATAACATCTTTAACATCAGGTAATTTTTCTTTTTTAATTTCCTTTTTAACTGCTTTTTGAATTTGTAAAAGTCTTCTATACTCCTGTGGAGTAATAAAAGTTATGGCAGTTCCTTCTTTACCAGCACGCCCTGTTCTACCTATTCTATGTACATAACTTTCAACTTCTTGTGGAATAGCATAGTTTATAACATGGCTTAAATCGTTGATATCTATACCTCTTGCAGCCACATCTGTTGCAACAAGAATATTTATTTTCTTAGTTTTAAATCTTTTTAAAGTAACTTCTCTATAATTTTGACCTATATCTCCATGTAGACCTTCAGCATCATAACCTCTGTCATTTAATCTTCCAACAATTTCATTTACATCAGTCTTTGTTCTACAAAAAATAATTCCATAAAATTCTTTTGTTAAATCTATAATTCTACATAGTGCTTCAAACTTATCTCTTTCATTTACTTCAAAATATATTTGTTCAGTTAAATCTGTTGTAAGTTCTCTACTTTTAACAGCTAAAACTTCATATTCCTTCATATGATTTTTAGCAACTTTCATAATTTCATCAGGCATAGTTGCAGAGAAAAATAACATTCTTTTATCTTCATTTGTAAAAGTTAATATTTTTTCTATATCTTCAATAAAACCCATATTAAGCATTTCATCTGCTTCATCTAAAATAAAATATTTTAATGAATTTAATTTTAATAATTTTCTTTCAATTAAATCTATAACTCTACCAGGCGTACCTACAACCACATCTACACCAGTTTTGATAAGTTTTCTTTGTATGTCTATTGATTGTCCACCATAGACAGGAATCACTTTCATCTTTTTACTTGTACTTAAACTATTCATTTCCTCAGCTACTTGTAAAGCCAATTCTCTCGTTGGTGTTAAAACAATAGCTTGTATATGTTCTAAGTTTTCAAAGTTCTCTATTATTGGTAAAGAAAAAGCAGCAGTCTTACCTGTTCCAGTTTGTGCTTGTCCTATTATGTCTTTATCATTTTTTAAAAGAGCAGGTATTGTTAATCTTTGTATAGGTGTAGGAGATTCATATCCTTTTTTTGATAATACTTTTAATACCTTTTCACTAAGCCCTAAATCTCTAAATTCTTTTAATTTTTCTAATTGTTCCATTCTTCACTTCCTTTTAATTAATTCTTTTTATTATACCACATAATATTGAAATACAATATGAAATATTAATTTAATAAAATAAAAACACCATCAATTGCCGTTAATGGTGTTTTGCTTTGTTTTTTAGTTATTCTTTTGGTAGATATATTTCTATATCCAAGTCAATTATAATATTTTATTTTTAAATTGTCAATATTATATTATTAGTGTTATAATGTATTGCTTTGGTTTCTGCTTCTCTTCATTATCTATAAAAGGAGGTGAAGAAAAGTTGAAAAAGGTTTTCTTTTGGTTTGGGATACTGGTATTTTTTATAATACTTTTATCTAAAAATGTTAGTTTAACTTTTATATTTAATTTTTAAAAGATAAATTATTTAATTTTATGTGGGTTACTATTGCCGTAGTAACCTGCTTTTTATATTTATAATTTTATCATTTCTATATAAAAAGTCAATACTATGGTAAAATAAAAGAAAAACTTTTAGGGAGTATAAAGTGGAGAATATTTTATTAGAAGCATTAAAAACAAGTAGCATAGATTTTAATATAGATTCAGATGAGAAGTACCAATATGAATTAATAACCAATGGGGAAGAAAAAATTGTTACAAGACTTAGAAAATATTTTGAGGATTGTGATGAGTTTATAATTTCTGTTGCCTTTATTACTATGGGGGGTATTTCTCTTTTTTTGGAGGAATTAAAAAATTTAGAAAATAAGGGAATTAAAGGAAAAATTTTAACAGGGGATTATTTAACTTTCACAGAACCAAAAGCTTTAAAGAAATTATTATCATATAAGAATATAGACTTAAAAGTTGCAACTAATAGAAAGCATCATACTAAGGCATATTTTTTTAGAAAGGGTAATATTTGGACTTTAATTGTAGGAAGTAGTAACTTAACACAGGGAGCATTAACTGTAAATTTTGAATGGAATATAAAGGTAAATTCTCTTAAAAATGGAAAAATAGTTAAATCAGTTTTAGAAACTTTTAACAAAGAATTTGATAATTTAAAAACTTTAACAAAAGAAGATATAGAAAATTATCAAAAAAGATATGAGCAACTAAAAAAATTAATTGAAGTAAATAATCAAAATTTAGATTTAGATGAAATAAAACCTAATTCTATGCAAGTACAAGCCTTAAAAAATTTGGAAGAAACAAGAAAAGAATTTGATAGAGCTTTGCTTATCAGTGCAACAGGGACAGGAAAGACATATCTATCAGCCTTTGATGTTAAACAAGCTAAGGCAAAGAAAATACTTTTTGTAGCACATAGAAAAGTTATTTTGGAAAGGTCAAAAATTAGTTATCAAAGAATTTTAAAAAATAAAAAGATGGAGATTTTTGATTCTAATTTTCAAATAAATGATAAAGATGAAGTAGTTTTTGCAATGGTGCAGACTTTAAATAAAGAAAAGAATTTAAATATCTTTCCAAAAGATTATTTTGACTATATCATTATTGACGAAGTTCATCACGGTGGAGCTAAGACTTACCAAAGTATTTTTGAATATTTTAAACCTAAGTTTCTATTAGGGATAACGGCAACTCCTGAAAGGACTGATAATTTTAATATATATCAATTATTTAATTACAATGTTGCCTATGAAATTCGCCTGCAAGATGCTATGAAAGAAGAATTACTATGTCCTTTTCACTATTTTGGGATTTCTGATATTGTAATTGATGGAAAGAGTATAGATGAAAAGACCTCAATAAAAAATCTTACTTCTGATGAAAGAGTGAAACATATTTTAGAGAAAAGTGAGTATTATTCATATAGTGGAGAGAGATTACATTGTTTAATTTTTGTTTCAAAAGTTGAAGAAGCAAAAATATTAGTTGAAAAATTTTTAGAACAAGGAGTAAAAGCTATTGCTTTAAGTTCTGAAAATTCTGATAATGAAAGGGAAGAAGCTATCAGAAAATTAGAGCAGGGAGAGATTGAATACATTATATCTGTGGATATATTCAATGAGGGAGTTGATATTCCTTGTGTTAATCAAGTGATACTTTTAAGACCTACTACTTCTGCAATAGTATATATTCAACAGTTGGGTAGAGGACTTAGAAAACATAAAAATAAAGATTACACAGTCGTTTTAGATTTTATTGGTAACTATGAGAAAAACTTTTTAATTCCAATAGCAATTTCTCAAAATAATAGCTATGATAAAGATTTTATGAAAAGATTTCTTATGAATGCCACAGATTTTTTGGCTGGAGAAAGTTCTATAAGTTTTGATGAGATCTCTAAGGAAAGAATTTTTGAAAATATAAATAAAACTAATTTTTCTAATAGAAAACTTATAGAAGAAGATTTTAAATTGTTAGAAAAGCAATTAGGAAGAATACCTTATTTATATGATTTTTATGAAAAGAATATGTTATCTCCTACTGTGATTTTAAAATATAAGAAAGATTATGATGAGGTTTTAAAGAATATAGCCCCTAAATATAGAGCAGGAAACTTGAATAATATTGAAAAGAAATTCTTGATATTCTTATCAACTTTCTTTACTCCTGCAAAGAGAATACATGAAATGTTGATATTGAAAGAAATATCAATTAAACAAAAATTAAACATAATAGAAACAGCAAAAATATTAAAAGATAAGTATTCTTTAAATAATCAAGAAAATAGTATAAAAAATGCTTTTGAACATTTATCTAAGGAGATTTTTATAACACTATCTACAACAAAATCTTTTGAGCCTGTTCTATATAAAAAAGATGAAGAATATTATTTAGATGAAAATTTTAAGAATTCTTATAAAAATAATTCTTATTTTAAAATTTTAATAGATGATTTAATAAAATATAATCTAGCTTTTGCAGAAAAAAATTATAATAATTTTGTAAAAGAGTCAGTAAAACTTTTTGGAGAATACACAAAGCAGGAAGCATTTTGGTATCTAAATTTGAATTTTAACAATGGTTTCCAAGTAAGTGGCTATACTCCATTTGAAAATGAAAGAAAACTTTTAATTTTCATCACTATGGACAATTTATCTGAAAGGGCTGATTATTCAAATCAATTTTATGATAGTCAAACTTTTAGTTGGTTTTCAAAATCAAGTCGTTATTTAAGAAAAGATAATAAATTAACTATTGAGGGAAAGATTGCAGAAAATTTCTATGAAATTAATGTTTTTGTAAAGAAAAATAATGGAGAAAATTTTTATTATTTGGGAGATGTTGAGAAAGTTTTATCTGCAAAAGAAATAAAAGACAGTCAAGGAAAGTCTATGGTAAAATATATCTTTAAATTAAAAAGAGATGTTAAAAAAGAGTTGTTAGATTATTTTAATATGTAAAATTATATATAGGAGGGGTATATGAATATTTGTTGGAATTTTCCTGGTAATAATGATGGAAAAATTTCTGGGATAAGTGAAGCTGGAATTGAAACATTTAGAGGGGATTTATTAAAATCTTTAGCTAAAGAAATTTGTCAAAACTCTTTAGATGCAGTATTAGATTCAAAGAAAAGAGTTTTAATAGAATTTAAACTATATAATATTCCTTTAAAAGAAGATAAGAGAATAAGTGGTTTAGAAGAAAATTTTAATTTAGCTAAAAATTATTGGCAAGACAATGAAAAAACAATGAGGTTTTTAGAAAAAGCAGAAAAAAATTTTAAAAAAGAAAAAATTAGAGTACTAAGAATAAGTGACTATAATACAACAGGTTTAACTGGTTCTGATAAAAAGAAAAACTCGACTTGGAATAACCTAGTCAAATCGACAGGAGTATCTGATAAAACAGGAAGTTCAGGTGGAAGTTATGGAATAGGTAAATCAGCACCTTTTGCTTGTTCAGATTTAAGAACTCTTTTTTATAATACTCTTGATGAATATGGATTAGAAGCATTTCAAGGGGTCGCAAATTTAGTATCTTTTGAAAAGGGGGATATTGTAACCCAAGGTACAGGTTATTATGGAAACTCAAAAGATAACACAGCAATTAGGAATATGGACTCCTTTGGAGGATATACTAGAAAAGAAAGCGGAACAGATATCTATATCATAGGTTTCTTAGATGATGATGAATGGAAAAAGAAAATAGTAGAAGCAGTTTTAGAAAACTTTTTAATTAGTATTCTTAATGATAATATAGAAATTAAAGTAGAAGATGTTTTAATAAATAAAGAAAATTTAAGTTTCTTAATGGAAAAATATAAGGAAGACATAGAACTGACATATGAATACTACCAAGTTTTAATGGAAAAAGATTCCCAACCATTGGAGATTAATTTTAGAGATTTAGGAAAATTTAAATTATATCTATTAATAAAAAAAGACTTTAAAAGAAAAATCTTAATCTCAAGAAGTAATGGAATGAAAATTTTTGATAGAAATAGAATTTCATCTTCTATTCAATTTTCAGGAGTATGTATCTTAGAGGATGAAAAAATAAATGCTTATTTTCGTGAAATGGAAACACCACAACATGATAATTGGGAATCAGATAGACATAGAAATCCTAAGGAAGCAGAAAAAATAAAAAAAGAGTTTTTTGGAATATTGAAAGAAAAAGTTAAAGAAAAAGGAAAAGAAACTATTTTAGATGAAATGGATGCAGTAGGTGTGGGAGAGTATTTGCCAGATATCAATGATATTGGTGATAATTCTGAAAATAATAAAGAAAATATAGATGATAAAAAAAAGAAATTTGATTTTAAAAAAATAACAACAATAGAAGTTAATGAAAATAATAATATAAAGGAAGCTAACTTTGAAGAGAGAGACTTTGTCAATGAGTTAAGTGAGAATGGAGATATTGAAGATAAAATTGGCTCAGAAGAACATATAAATATGAGTGATGAAAGTAGTGGAACAGGAAATAGTGGCTTGAGGAGTGAGGATAAATTGGAAACAGTAAAATTTTCCCATATAAGCCCTTCAAGTATTAGAATCTTTAAAGTTTTTGATGAAGAAGAGATGTACAAAATGATATTTAGATTGGAAAGAAATACAGAAAAAATAATTATTGCTGTTTCTGTTGCAGGAGAACAAGCAAGTATTCCTATTGTTATAAAAAAATCTAAGGATAATAATGGTGAAATCTTAAAGAGCAAATTTAATAAAATAGTTATGAAAAATTTAATAAAAGATAGAAAATATAGTATACTATTTTCTTTAAATGATAATGAAAATTATCCAGTGGAGGTGAAAATGTATGGAGATAAAATATAGACTATATCCCTATCCTGTTCTATGGGATAAGAATGATGACTATAAAAAACCTTCAAAGTTTTTAGCTGAAGTTGAGGCTAAAGAGAATTTTAAAAATATAAAATTAAAAATCAATTTTCTATTAAAAGACAAAGAAATAGAAAAACTCATAAAAGAAAATAAAGCAGAATATGTAATCCATATAGAAGCCCCAAGTACATATTTTAGAGAACTTATATCTACAAGAGAAACAGAAATCAACTATGACTTAAAAGATAATGATATACTAGGAAGACTTCAAATCAGTTTTTTTATTTTGGCAAAAGAAGATATTTTAGATTATAAAAATAGTAATTTTAATGAAGACTATTCTGGTGAAAGTTTTAATTTAAAAAAAGGTAGTATAATCGCTATTGCTGATAGCTATAGATTTGATATAGAAAAAAATGATGATAATCTTGAAAAAGTATCTTCAATTTTTAGTATTTGCCAAAAAGAAACTGTTGAACAAACAGGAATGACTGTAGATATGAATAGTGATAAAATAAGAATAGCTTTGAATAAACCTGATTATATAAATTATCATCAGTTGAGTCAAAACTCTAATAATATAAATATAATTAATTCAGTTATTATATTTCCAGCACTTATATTTATTTTTGAGCAGCTAAAAAAAGATTTTGATGACAATGATTTTGATGACTATAAATGGTTTAGAGCTTTAGGAAAAATATTTGAAAAAAATAATCTAAGTTTAAATAAGGAGCTATTAGAAAATCAACTTTCAATTGATTTAGCACAAAGAATTTTAAATTATCCTGTTGAAAGAGCTTTTAATTCTTTAAAAGATGAAAATGATGGAGATGATGAAGAATGAATCTAAGTTTCATGAAGGAAGATGCACTATTGTATTTTAAAGAAAATTTAAAATATAATTATAAAAATTATCTTTTAGACAGTCCTGACTGGTTATATGAAAAATATGAAAAACCACTTGAAGAATCAAGAATTTTAGTTCCTGATTTTACTTTAGATATGAATCAAGAGAATGTTTCGTTAGGTGACTATAATAATGTAAAAACCATATATACACATATGAAAAATATTTCTAATACACAGGCAATAGATGAAAGATTATGGGCAGGTCTAAGTCATAGTATATTTTGGAAATATTTGCAATATAGAACTAAAATAAATGAAGAAAATATAAAAGAAAGTAAAATATTATTTAGTTATTTCTTTAAAAATAGTGGAAAGAGAATATTAGTCATAAATCCTTTAACTCGTCTATGGTGGGTAGGAAGGCAAGTATATGACTCTTCAAATACAGAAAATCCTTTTTATGCTTTAGAATTTCTAAAGAGAGATTTTGGAACAAAAGTCTTAAATTTATTCTCATATAATTATGCAAATAATCCTAAAATAACAAGAGCTATATTAGTTGCATTATCAGAAATAGAAAAAGAGAATAATATAGTCCTTGTTAGAAATATTTATTTAAAAATTTTCAAATATTTGAATATGTTAGGTGGAATTATTATTTTAGATTCCTTAGAACAAGAAGAAATTATAGAAAAAATAAAAAAATATTATTATAAAAATATTATGATAAATCAGAAATTAATAAAATAATATAGAAATTATTGATAAAAAGTAAGATATGTTGTAAACTATAAACATAGAATCTTAAAAATTTAAAAGGGAGATGTTTAAAATGAAAAAAATTATTAACACAACAAATGCACCAGCTGCACTAGGACCTTATTCACAAGCTATTGAAGCAAACGGAGTTTTATATGTTTCAGGACAAATTCCTTTTGTTCCAGCAACAATGACATTAGTTTCAGAAGATGTAGAAGCTCAAACAAAACAATCTTTGGAAAACATAGGAGCTATCTTAAAAGAAGCAGGATATGATTTTAAAGATGTAGTAAGTGCAACAGTTTATATAAAAGATATGAACGATTTTACAAAGGTAAATGGAGTTTATGATAAATATTTAGGAGAAGTTAAACCTGCAAGAGCTTGTGTAGAAGTTGCAAGATTACCTAAAGATGTAAAAGTTGAAATTGGAGTTATAGCTGTTAAATAGAAAAAATAAAATTAAAAAAAGTCAGGTGTACTATATCCTGACTTTTTTGTAATTGTTTTAATTTTTTATATCATTATGATTTCATCTTTTTTGATTATGTTTTGAATTTCCAGCATATTGAAATATTGGATTTAAAAGTTGAAATTCAAAAGTTTCTCTGTCAACAATGCCAACTACCTTATCACTATCGTATAATTTCATCAAAAAATAAGCCATTTGTTTACTAGTATGATATGTTCCAAATAATTTATCATAATTATATTCTTCAACATTATTAGCAATTTTTCCAAATTCGGTTTTTGTCGCTGCTGGGGCTAATACTTTTACTTCCATTTTAGCATTTTCTTCTTTTAATTCATGTGCTAATCCTTCAGTAAATGAGCTAACATAAAATTTAGTAGCACAATAAGTTATGGCAGTAGGAACTATTACATATCCTCCACAGGAAGAAATATTAATAAGTTTAGTTCCTTTTTTATTTTTATAATCTCTAACAAATAGAGATGATAGAATAGTCACTGCTTCAATATTTAGATGAAGCATAGAATTAATTTTTTTTAAATCTTGTTCAGCAACGGATGCATAATTTCCAAATCCAGCACTGTTAACCCAAGTTTCTAATTCGTATTTTTGTAATTCATTGTAAAGATAATAAAGATTTTCAGTAATTGACAAATCAGTTACTTTAATAACAATATCAAGTTTTGGATATTTTTCTAGAATTTCTTCCTTCAATTTTTCAAGATTATTTTTTCTACGTGCAACAATAATTAAATTTTTACCTCTATCAGCAAATGCTTTTGCTGCTTCATAACCAATACCAGAGCTGGCTCCTGTAATAACAACATATTTATTTTTTATCATTTGAAAAACCTCCTTTAATATTATATAATTAAAATATACAATGTAGAGTAAACTCTATGTCAATAAGAAAGGAAATATTTTATGGAATATTCAATTGGAGAATTTTCAAAATTAACTGGATTAAGTATACATACATTACGATATTATGAATACGAACAGCTTATTGTTCCAATGCGTAATAAGAATAATATACGTAGATATTCAGATAAAGATATAGCTTGGATTGATTTTATAAAACGATTGAAAGATACAGGTATGCCAATAAAAAAAATAAAGGAGTATGCTAAACTTCGTTCGAAGGGGGATATTACATTATCTAAAAGAATGGAAATGTTAATTCAACATTATGGTTTTTTAGAAAAACAAATATCTATTCTACAAGAGCATAAAGAAAAACTTGATCAAAAAATAAAATATTATCAAGTACAAATAAATTTATTGGACTCTGAGTAATGTAAAATAGGAGGGTTTAAGCTAAACAAATATCTAATATATTTTCATATTTGTACTCATATAATTTAATAGTAGAACAAAAAGAAATTTTTAATATAGATTGAGAAATAAAAATAATTATTAAATATTTAATTTAAAAATAAATACTTTTTAATTGACAATTATATCCTAATATAGTACCATAATGATAAGAAACAAATAGGTGCTTATTGGCTTAATAAAGGAAGATGGGTGCGAATCCCACACAGCAAATGCTACTGTATGGTGGACGAAATTACAGTAACCACTGGGGAACTGGGAAGGTGTAAAAGTAGGTTGAAACTAAGTCAGGAGACTTACCATTATTAATATTAAATTCTGATTAGGCATCTTCTGTTTCCTAATCTTTTTTATTTATACAAAAAATATTACATATTTAAGAGGAGGAACTATGAAGAAGAAATTTTTGTTATTAGCATTAATTGTATTAGGAGGAATAAGTGCTTTTGCAGAAGAAAGTCCTATTTTAGACCTTAAACAAACAGTTGTAACTTCCGATAGTTTTGGGACACCTGTTCGTGAAACAGCAAAAAACATGACAGTTATCAGTGCAAAAGAAATCAAAGAAAAAGGTGCAAAAACTATTGCTGATGCACTTAGAGGAGTATCAGGGGTTGTTGTTAGACAAATGGATGGAGCTCCTCCTATGATAGATTTAAGAGGTTCAGGTGCAGCAGCACAATTCAACACTGTTATTTTACTAGATGGAATTCCAGTAAGTGGACTTGCAGGATTTAACTTAAATACTGTTCCAGTTGATGAAATTGAAAAAATAGAAGTTCTTCAAGGAGCAGGAGCAGTTATGTATGGAGATGGAGCTATTGGTGGAGTAGTAAATATTATCACAAAGGCACCAACTAAAAAAATTGTTTATGGTGGAGCAGGATTAGAAGTAGGTTCTTGGAGAACTATAAGAGAAAATGTTTATCTTGGTGGAAAAATTGGAGATAAATTTTTATTAAATGGTTCATATTCAGGAAACACAAGTAAAGATTATAGAGATAGAGCTCCTCAATATGAAAATAAAAAAGATAAAAGAGATAGCCTTTGGTTAAGAGGAAAATACTTGTTAGATAATGGAAGTATAGCAGTTAATTATAATCATAGTGAAGATAAAGATTATTACACAGGTTCTTTGAGTAAAAAACAATTTGATGATAACCCAAGACAAGTAGGTTCTTGGAATGGATATACTTATGGTATAAATGATATTATCAATGCAAAATACAATCAAAAAATAAATGATAAAATTGATGTCTTCTTAACAAGTGGATATTACCATAATAAAGATAAATTCCAAAAAAATTCAACTAGTGAATATTTTATAAGACCAGAAGTAAAAGTAACTTATGCAAAAGATAGTTATGTTACATTAGGACTTGATTACAGAGATGGAAAAAGAAAATTTAAAGATGATGTCTTTGTAAATGGTATAAGCCAAAAAGCACCTGATGATAAAAGAGAATCTTTTGCTGGCTATATTATGAATAAATCAACTTTTGGTAATTGGCAATTCACACAAGGTTACCGTAGAGAAAAAGTAAAATATGAATATAGTTCAAAAGTTTATGATCCTATGACTTGGCAACTAAAAGAAATAAAACCAAAATCAGCTGATTATTCAAATAATGATAGTTTTGAATTTGGAGTGAATTATTTATATTCTGATACAGGGAATGTTTTCTTTAACTATACAAGAGCTTTAAGAACTCCAACAATACAAGATGCAGGAGCTTGGTATGGACCAGTTAAAACTCAAAAGAATGATATTTTTGAAATAGGATTAAGAGATGCATATAAAAATACTTCAATATCAACTTCTGTATTCTATATAAATTCAAAAAATGAAATTTACTATGATAAAACAAATCCATTCAGTTCTAATAATCAAAACTTTGATGGAAAAGTAAGAAGAATGGGAGCACAATTATCATTGGCACACTATTTTGATAAATTAACATTGAGAGAAAGAGTTTCATATATAGTATCAAAAGTAACAAGTGGAACTTATGATGGAAAAGAATTTGCTGGAGTATCAAGATGGACAGCAAATGTAGGAGCAACTTATAATATTATAAAAGGGCTTACTGCAAATGTAGATGGATACTATCAAAGCGATGCTTATGCAGAAGATGATTTTGATAACTATTTTTCAAAAGGTAATAGTTATATAACAGTTGATGCAAATCTATCTTATGCTTTTGAAAATGGAATAGAACTTTATACAGGTGTTAGTAACTTATTTGATAAAAAATATACAAATGCAGTAACTTCAACTAGAAGCACTTTTGGAGCAGGACCAAGAAAGGTTTACTATCCAGCTAATGGAAGAAGTGTGTATGCAGGAATTAAATATACATTCTAAAAATAATATAGAAGTATTTTCTTACCAAGGTTAAAAAGTTTTTTTGAATAAAATATCTGACAATTTTTATTAATATATTGTAACTACTTGACAGCCAATAATGTTTTTCGAGCTTCTCAAAGGCTCTCCAAACATTATTGGACGTCGCAGTAGTTTTATTTAAAAATTATTTAATTATGTTTCAAAAAAACTTAGTTTGAGTAAAATTTAGAATGCAGTATTTAAATGGTTAGTATGAAAGGAAGAAAATTGAAAAAGTTATTTTTATTTATAATTTTGTTATTATCTTTTACTATTGTAAATGCTAAGGGGGTACAGACTAAAAAATATAATCATATTGTATCTTTAACTTTAAGTGGAGACGAAATGCTATTGGGGCTTGTTACTGAAAATAGAATAGCAGGTTTAAGTGGGAAAATCAATCAAGATAAAGAAATTTCCAATATTGTGGATAAGGCTAAAAAATTTCCAAAAGTTGAAGGTAATGAAGAAGTTTTAATATCCCTAGAGCCAGATTTAATAATAGCTGCTGATTGGTTATCAAAAAGAACAGATGATATAGGTGCTATGACAGGAGCAAAGGTATATATTTATAAGACACCAAGCAGTTATGAAGAGCAAAAGAAATTAATCAGAGATTTAGCAAATTTAGTGGAAGAAAGAGAAAATGGTGAAAAGATAATAAAAAATATGGATAATAGGTTAAAAGCCTTGCAAAATAAAATAGCAAAAAACTACAAAGAGGCAAAGCCTAGAATTCTATTATATACTTCATTTGGTACAACAAGTGGTAAAAATACAACCTTTGATGATATGGTAAAATTAATAAATGGAGTTAATGTTGTAGCAGAGGCTGGTATTGACAGATTTAAGGATATTTCAAAGGAAAAAGTAATAGAATTAAATCCTGATATTATCATAGTGCCAATAGCAAAAAAATATGATAATATAAATAAAATTTCAAAATTGTTTTTTGAAGATCCCAGCTTTAAAAATGTAAAAGCTATAAAAAACAAGAAGGTTTATTTTATGCAGTATAAGGATATTACACCTACTTCTCAATATATGATAAATAGTATAGAAGAATTAGCAAAAGTTGTATATCAATTCAAGGAGTGATAATGAAATATAGAATTAATTTCAATCTTTTTCTATTTTTTCTTTTAATAGGAATAATAATTTTTTCTCTTTTTTATGGAGCAGTGAGAGTTCCAGTTTCTGATGTTATAAAAATAATATTAAATAAAACAGGACTATTTAATTTTGAAATATCTAAACAAAGTTATATTCCAATAGTATTTTTTGTAAGATTTCCAAGAATTATGGTTGCTGTTATAGTTGGAGGGGCTTTGGCATTGTGTGGCTGTACAATGCAAAGCCTTTTAAAAAATCCAATAGTTGACAGTGGAATTATTGGTATATCAAGTGGAGCAAGTTTAGGTGCAGTTATAGCAGTTTCATTAGGTTTAACTGCTACAAATATTTTTGTAATGCCAATATTTTCAGGAGCTTTTGCTTTAATAATATCAGCTATTATATATAAGATTTCTACTTTAAGAGGAAGAACAGATAACTTACTTTTAATTTTATCAGGAATAGCCATAGGTAGTTTTGTAGGAGCAATCACCTCTGCCATTTTGACAAGCCTTGCTGAAACAGAAATGAAAGAATATATTTTCTGGGCTATGGGGAGTTTAAATGGTAGAAGATGGGAACATTTTTTCTTTGGTTTAATTCCTATTGCTATTTTATCTCCTATCTTATTTTATTATGGTAAAGAATTGAATATCTTACTATTAGGAGAAGAAGAAGCAAAATCTTTGGGTATCAATATTAAAAAAATAAGAAGAAAAATTTTAACTATTATTGCTTTATTGACTGCTATATCAGTTTGTATCAGTGGAAATATAACTTTTGTTGGTTTGATAGTTCCACACATTTTAAGAAAAATAATAGGTTCAGATAATAGAAAATTATTAAAGTCCTCATTTTTAGCAGGAGCTTGTTTTTTGACATTCAGTGATTTATTATCAAGAATAGTTTTAGCCCCCAAAGAAATAAGTGTAGGAATAATAACTGCTTTTATAGGAGCACCATATTTTATTTATTTGATTATTAAAATCAGAAGAGAGGGGAAAACCCTATGAAAAATATTTTAGAATTAAAAAATGTTTCTTATTCTGTTGGAGATAATAAAGTATTAAAAGATATAAGTTTTAAATGTCAGTCAGGAGAAATTATAGGGATAATAGGACCTAATGGTTCTGGAAAAACCACTCTTTTAAAGACTATAAATGGAATAAATTCTATAAGTAGTGGAGATATTTTATTAAATAGTAAAAGTATAAAAGAATATGATGAAAAAGAATTAGCAAGAGATATTTCTTTTATGAACCAAAACACTAATATTGAGTTTGATTTTCCTTGTATTGATATTGTAGTTTTAGGGAGATATCCATATTTAGAAAGATTTCAAGAATATTCTAAAAAAGATATAGAACTTGCAGAAAAATATATGAAACTTACAAACACATATAAATTTAGAGATAAATCTATATTGCAATTATCAGGAGGAGAAAGGCAAAGAGTGTTATTTGCAAAAATTCTCACACAGGAAAGTCAAGTGATACTTTTAGATGAGCCTACTGCTAGCCTTGATATGAGGCACGAAGAAGATTTGTTAAAGGAAGTTTCAAAAGAAAAAGATAAGGGTAAAATTATAATATTGGTAATTCATAATTTAAGAACAGCTATTAAATATTGTTCAAGGTTGATACTTCTATCTGAGGGAAATATCATAAAAGATGGAACTGTTGAAGAAGTTATAACAGAGGAGAATTTAAATAATGTCTTTGGTATAAAAACAAAAGTTTATTACAATGAAATTTCTAAGTCTTTGGATTTTTGTATAATATAAAATATAATAAAAATAGTTCGTTGCTAGCTAAATTTCTTAACACTTAAAAATTGACATTCGCTACAAATTCGGTATCTATAAGGAGCTCTAAATGAACAAGTTCATTAATAGCTTCTAAGATTGCCAACAAGTTGGCTTCAAACACACCGAGATTTGCTCGGCTCATTTCCTTCAATTTTTAAGTTAAAATTTAGAATGCAACTTCACTTATTTTTAATTATATTCTGGTGAAGGTGTACTATTATTAATAGGAAAGGAAAATATGTATAAATTATTAAATATGGCAGATTTTTATTCAAATAAAGAACTTGAAAAGGATATGCAATATTTTTCTAAAAAATATGGTTTTGATGGATTTGAGTTGATTAAATTTTTTAATGAAAATAATAGTCCTTTAAAAAAATATATAAAAGGTTATCATATGAGATTTTTTCCATCTTGGATGGAACTATATTTAGAAGATTTCAATTTGTTATATGCTGAACTTAAAGATAAAAAATATTTTAAATCTCTTTGTGGAGGACATAGTAAAAAAGAACTAATTGAATACTATAAAAGAGAGTTAAAAATTGCAAAGGAATTGGAAGTTGAATATGTAGTTTTCCATGCTTGTAATGTAAAGGTTACAGAAGCAATGACTTATGATTTTAAATATTCTGATAAGGAAGTTTTAGATGCAGTAATTTCAATAATCAATGAAATTTTTGAAGATGGAGAATATGATTTTAAACTTCTATTTGAAAATTTATGGTGGTCAGGACTTAGACTTACAAATAAAGAAGAAATTGAGTACCTTTTAAATGGAGTAAAATATAAAAATGTTGGCTTTATTTTAGATACTGGGCATATGATTAACAATAATAGGGATATTAAAAATTCAAAAGAGGGAATAGAATATATTAAAAAGAATATAGATAATATAGGCGAATACAAAAATTTAATATATGGTATGCACCTTAATTATTCATTATCAGGAGAATATGTAAAAAAATCTATAAAAGAAAATAAAGAGAAAAATTTAAGTATAGAAGAAATAATGGAAAATGTCTATCAACATGTGGGAGCTATTGATTATCATGACCCTTTTGAAGATAAAGAAATTATTAAAGTTATAAATTCACTTCCAATAAAATATCTTGTCTTTGAGTTAATGGGAAATACAAGAGAAGAGTTGGAAGATAAAGTTCAAAGACAGTGGAAAATATTTAATTAAAAAAATTATTGATAATAATAGAAAAATATAGTAAAATAAGTTACAGGTAATTTAAAAATAAAAGGAGGAAATTTATGAACAGAGATGCTAAATTTATAAATTTTTCAGAAGAACATGAATTAGATTACATTTTAAAAAAATATGGTAAAGAACCAAGCAAAGAAAACAGAGATTTTTTAAAAGAATTTGGAAAAAAAGCTAAGGAATTATTGGGAAAAACTATGTTAGGACATGAAGAATTTTATAAATATTTGGAAGATAATTCTTTAATAAAAACATTAAAATAGGTATAAAAACAGTATCAATGTACTGCACTCAAAATCTTGAATACAAGATTGAAGGTGCAGTTTTTTGTTGGTAAAACAATATAAAAAAATGTAGGGAAATATAAAGTGGTAGGTAATTATAAAATAGTTGAACAAATCTAATATACACAGATTATTGTTGTGTAATAAGTTTTAATGAAACAGTATTTATAACATATTAAAACTAATTGACAATTAAAAATTAATGTGATACAGTTAAAATATAGTATAAAAAAAATAATACTACTTTTTTAACATAATTTACTAAGAAGTCTCTCACTTTGGCATATTCACTTTTTAACAAGTTAAGGCGAGTAGTTAGAGGAAGGGGAGTAGTTCATTAAAAATATAGAGGTGAAGAGCATGGATGAAAAATTTTGGGAACAAATAAATACTTTTGGAGAAAATGGAGAATTTGATAAAATTATTAGAGAAATTAAAAAACTTCCAGAAGAAAAACTTAATATAGAATTGATTAATGTATTAGGTAGAGCCTATATGAATTTAGGAGATTATGAAAATGCTCTTGATACATATTTGTCTTATATAGGAAAAAATAAAGAAGATGTTACAAATGCAGATATATGGATTTATTCTGAATGTGGTTGGCTATGTAATGAAGTTGGAGATTATGAACGAGGACTTAAATATTTATTAGAAGCTGAAAAATTAGGTAGAGATGATGAGTGGCTTAATACTGAGGTAGGGCAATGCTTAGGAAGGCTTGGAAGAGCAGAGGAAGGTATAGCAAGACTTAAAAAATCATTGAAATTAATTGAAACAGAAGCACCAGAAAATATTAATGAAAAGATTTTTATCAATTCTGAAATAGGATATCTTTATGGATTCTTAGAAATTCCAGAAGAAGCCTTAAAGTATTTTTATATAACAAAGGACTTAGGAAGAAATGATGAATGGTTATATGTGCATCTTTGGTTCAATTTAGAAAGATTTAAAGGGAAAGAAGAAGCCTTAAAATATTTTGAAAATGAAGTGAAAGATAATGATAAAAATGCTGCTCTTTGGGCATCATTAGGGCAAGTATATATGAATTTCTTAGAAAATTATGAAGAAGCTGAAAAAGTATTTAAAAAGGCTTTTGAACTTAGTGGAGAAGGATTATATCTATATAATAGAGGAATAGCTTTGAGAATGCTTGGAAGATATGAAGAAGCAATAGAAATTCTTTTGCAATCAAGAAAAATTTCTGCCCAAGAGGGAGATGTAACAGATGGAGAAGATTCAGAGCTTGTTCGTTGTTATATAGCACTTAAAGATAAAGAAAATGCTAAAAAATATTTAGAATCTGCTAAGGAAGGGGTAAAAAATATTCCAGAAGAACATGTAAATGAATTTAAAAACACTTTAAAAGAATTAGAAGATTCGATAGCAAAAATATAAAAAAATTACTTGACATAATAAAAAAAAGGGGCTATAATAACGAAGTATCAAAAGTAAGTCGGAATATAGCGCAGTCCGGTAGCGCACCTGCCTTGGGAGCAGGGGGCCGCAAGTTCAAATCTTGCTATTCCGACCATTAGATTGCGGGAATAGCTCAGTTGGTAGAGCGTCAGCCTTCCAAGCTGAATGTCGCGAGTTCGAACCTCGTTTCCCGCTCCAATTATTTACGCGTCATTAGCTCAGTTGGTAGAGCACACGACTTTTAATCGTGTTGTCACAAGTTCAAATCTTGTATGACGCACCATCATTTATTTATGCGGGGATGGCGGAATTGGCAGACGCGCTAGACTTAGGATCTAGTGTCCCAGACGTGAGAGTTCAAGTCTCTCTCTCCGCACCATAAAATAGTCAGCCAGTAGGCTTTTTTTAATCTTAATATATTGGGGTGTCGCCAAGCGGTAAGGCAACGGACTTTGACTCCGTTATGCGTTGGTTCGAATCCAGCCACCCCAGCCATATATAGAACTTAGTACTAGTGAGAAATCACTAGTTTTTTTATTATATATAAAAATTATTCATCAACTGATATTGAAATAAGTAATCTGTTAATACTATTTTTTAAGTTGAAATTATAGAAATAAAAAATAATATTATTTTAATATAAATATGTAAATAAAAAAAATTAACTGTCTTATTATAAAAAATTTTCAACAAATAATAAAACATATATTGACAGAAATTAATAAAATATCTATAATATAAAATATAAGTTTTAATTAAAGGGGAGATTATTAATGGAAGTTTACGAAATGAAATTAAAAGTAAAACTTAAAAAAGATATTTTTTTAAAAGATGTTTCCACATATATCACAAGATTTATGGATATGAATCTATCAGTTAATCCAACAATGTACAATTATCATACTTCTAAAATCTACAAAGGATATACATTTGACGGACTATTCCCTATTGAAGAAGATAAAATATATAAAAAAAATAAAGAATATTTTTTTAGAATTAGAACAATAAATCAAAAAATAGCTAATTATTTTTTAGATACTCTTATGTTCTTTGAAAATAAAGATATTCAAGGTTTGACATTAAATATAAGAGTAGCGGAGAAAAAATTAATTGAAAAGTTATATACAATAACTCCTATTTTAATGAAAACAGATGAGGGATATTGGAGATATTCTATGACTTTTGAAGAATTTGAAAAAAGATTAAAAATAAACTGTTTAAAGAAATATTTATACTTTACAGAGAATAATGATGATATAACTATTGATACTGAGCTTTTAAAGAGATTAGGAAAAGATAAATCTGATGATATAGATTTATTTACTAATATTAAATTTATTAACAGAATGCCTGTTCCAATTATTTATAAGGGAAGAAAATTAGTTGGAGATAAGGTTGAATTACAAGTTGCTAATAATGAGAAAGCACAAGATATTGCATATATGCTTTTAGGGACAGGGCTTTTAGAAAATTGTGCAAGGGGTTGTGGCTTTTTAAACTTTAAAAATTATGAGTAATAGGGGGTGTTATTTTGATTGATGAAGCATTAGAAGTATTTAGAAAAATCTATGATAAGGAGGGGGAAGAACTTGTTGTAAGTAAACATATTCCAAAAGATGGAACATATATTTTAGTAAATAAAAAATCAGGAAAAATTATAGAAACACTTAATATTTCCTATGATAAAAAAAGCAAAAAAATAAATGGTGAACTTAATCAATACTATGGCTATTTTAGAGCTTTTGATTATTATTCTAATCTAGTAGATATGAATAAACCAATGGATCCTAAAAAAACAATACACTCAAATCAGATTTATTCATTTTTTATAAAAAAAGATAGCATAAGAGAAAATAAATTAACTAAATCAATTATTGAAGGATATAAAAAAAATCTTTTAAACCCAGAAGAAAAATACAATAGTAAGGAAGGGAAAGAGCTATATAAAAATATAGCAGAAAAACTTCCTAAAATTGAAAAAAATATTGTAGAGGATATTTTTTTATGGATAGAAGATAATGTAAATAAAAATTTATTAGATAATGATAATAAAAAAGATTACTTAAAAATATTTTTTGTAGAAGATAATTTAGATAAAAGTTTAGAACTATTTAGAAACGAGCATAAAAGATATCTTATTCCTAATATTTTTAACTCTAATGATTATAATAGAAGAATTGGAGAAACTATCTATGGATTATCTAATAATAATATGGGATTAAATGCAAAAAAAGCATTTTTGGAAAATAAGACAAGAAGAGTATCAACCCCATATTTAGTTAATACTGATGAAATACTTTTACAATATGCTTTCTATAATTATTTATTACCAGAAGTAAAACAAGGAAATTATTTTATTTATTTTTTGGAAAATGAAATTATTCCTAGGACATATAAAGAAGGTTGTCCTAATGGAGCAAAATATTTATTAAATGCTAGTTATTCAAAAGATGTTGATATAAAAAATTTTAATGTAATCTCAAAAAATAGTAGTGAAGAAATAAGCATTAACTTTAAAGAAATTTTACATCAAAAGAAAAAAGATACAGATGAGATTGAGTATGGAAATCTTAATAAAGAAAAGATGATGAATAATATAAATAAAATTCTTTTCTATAATTCTTTATTAGGAAATTTTTTACTTAATGATGGAGATTTAGATATAAAGGATATTGAGATAAAAAAGTTGTTAATGAAATATAGAAATTCTTTTTATAAGTGGTTTTATCTAAATGATGAAGCAGAAGTCAAAAAAAATATTAGAAAAATATATTTAGATGCTGTAATGGTGGCAATAGGAAATGGACATTTTTTTAAAGCAAGTCAGCAACTAGATTTTGGTTTTTGTTTGGAAAAGTATTTTTATGGAAAAAGTGAGTTAATGGAGGAAATTATGAATGTAAAAGAAGTATTTTTAAATCATACTTTATCAGAAGAAGAGTGGGAATTTTTAAATGATGAAGAGTATTTTTTTGCAGTTGGGCAAATATTAGCATATATAAATTATATGAGAAATAGTAAAGCTAAAAGTTTGAATTTTATAAAACAATTAACTTTTGTTAAAAATATTGATGTTCTAAAAGAAAAAATAAAGAAAATAGTAATTTCATATTCACATATTTTTGAAACTAAAAATAAAAAAATTAATAGGACAATATCAAATATTAGTCTATATCAACCAAAAGAAATAAGAATAGATATATTGTTAGCAGGATTTACAGCAGATATAATTTTTTTTAAGAAGAGGGAGGAAAAATAATGAAAATGGAAAAGAGAATTTATGGAATTTTAGGAATATCATCTATTATGTCTAATTGGAATGCAGATTTCAGTGGAGAACCTAAGTCAATTTCTAATGGAAGAATATTTGGAAGTGACAAGGCATTTAAGTATCCTATGAAAAAAATGTGGGAAAATCAAGGAGAAAAAGTTCTGTATATAAAATCTTTAAAAGTTGATAAAGGAGCTTTAATTCCTAAAACTTTAAAGGAAAGATATGAACAATTATTTCCAGAAAAAAAACTTGATAAAAATACAGAAACAATAGAAGTTATTAAGAACTTATTTAAAGCCATAGATGTAAAAAATTTTGGAGCAACATTTGCAGAAGAAGGAAATAATATTTCTATCACAGGAGCAGTTCAAATAGGACAAGGCTTTAATTTCTATGATGAAAGTAACACAGAAGTTCAAGATATTCTATCTCCATTTAGAGATCCAAAAGGAAAAGTCAATAAAGAAACAAAAGAAAATGAAGATGCAAAGAACTCTACTTTGGGAACTAAAATAGTTAGTGATGAAGCACACTATTTTTATCCTTTTAATATAAATCCTTTGGCATATAAAGAGTTTATGGAATTAGAAATAACTGATGGATATACAGAAGAAGATTATTTGAAATTTAAAGAAGCAGCTTTATCATCAGCAACTTCTTTTGCAACAAATTCAAAAGTTGGTTGTGATAATGAATTTGGACTGTTTATTGAAACAGAAGAAGATTTGTATTTACCAATTTTAACTCAATATATAAAATTTGAAAAAGGAGAAGAAAAAAATAAAATAACTCTTAATTTAAGCACTATATTAAAGGGAGTAGAAAATCATATCAAAAATATAGAAATATACTATAACCCAGTAACTACTGAAATTGTAACTGATATTTCTAACTATAAGTTGATAAATATTTTAACTAAGAAAGAGGTATAATTATGAAAGCACTGAAATTTACTTTAAGTGGTGATAGTGCCTTTTTCAAAGATAATGTAATCAACACTGTTTATTTAACATATGGAAATATACATAGGGTAGCTTTATTAGGAATGTTTGGAGCAATTTTAGGTTATGGTGGATATAGTAAACAAAATGATATGTTGAGGAAAAAAAATAAAAAAATGCCTGATTATCCAGAATTTTATGAGAAACTAAAAGATATTAAAATATCAATAGTTTCCAACGGAAAAAATGGTTACTTTAATAAAAAGTTACAAACATTTAATAATAGTGTTGGTTATGCGTCAAAAGAAGAAGGTGGAAATTTAATAGTAAAACAATTCTGGTTAGAAAATCCTTCTTGGGATATTTATATATTGCTAGATTGTGATGAAGCAAAGAAAATAGCAGACTATATACAGAATAGGAAAGCTATCTATCTTCCATATCTTGGAAGCAATGACCATTTAGCAAATATAATGGATGTAGAGATAATAGATATTGAAGAAAAGATGAGTTCAGAAGATGAAACTATTGAAATTCTTTCTATGATAAAAGATAGTGATATATCAGAAAAAAAGAAAAATGTATTTAGTATGGATAAAAATTCAACAAGAGATGATATATATAAATATTCTGAATATTTACCAGTTGCCTTATCAAAAGAATTAAATCAATATGAAAAAGAAAAAATGACAATTACTAATATGTCTGTTGTATTAAAGAAATCTTATTATAAAGTGGAAGATAAAAACATTGTTTTCTATTAAAAGTAAAAGCTATTGCAATATTTAATAACAAGTTATATTTGCAATAGCTTTTAAACTATTGTGGAGGGGACTATGACAAAATTTAAAGATATATTTAGTTTTCAAGATAAGTATAAATACTTAGCACATATAAAGGATAATAGAAAAGAAACATTACAGGAACATACAGAATTAGCAAATAAATATTTTAAAAAAATTATAGAATATAAAAATTTAAAACCATTTTTTGAAAGAATTAAAAATATTTTAAATTTGAAAAATCAAGAAGAAGAACTTTACTATAAAATGATAGATGATGTGGTAAATTTTCATGATTTTGGTAAAGTTAATAGTCAGTTTCAAATTGACAAAATGTTAAATGAAGAAATATTAAAAATGGAAGATAAATATAATATATCAGGAGTTCTAGGCTCAGATCATTCTCTTCTATCAGCAAGTATGTTTATAGCCTGTTATTTTGGAAAAATTACTGATTTAATTGAAATAGTAGAAACAAAGAAAATAGTTATCTTATTTGAAATATTATTTGCTTTATCTTATGTTATTTCAAAACATCATGGAAATTTAGATAGTTTTGAAGAATATATTGAAAAATTATCAAGAAATAATGATGAAAATATTTTAAAAGAATTAAAAAATATTTCTGTGTCTAATGGAGGAATATTATTACAAGCTTTCTTAGAAAAAGAAAATATAACTATTTTTTTTAATTTTATAGAAATATATATATATGAAAGAAAGAAAAAAGAAAATATTTCTTCACAGGAAGCAATGTCTATTTTTGTTTTTACAAAGATGATGTTTTCTCTTCTTGTAGCAAGTGATTATTATTCTACCAATGAATTTATGCAAGAGATAAAATATGAAAATTTTGGGAATATGGGAAATATAGATACAATAAAAAAAGAATATGAAAATAGTGAGATAATCAAGTCTATTAGAGATAAGGAAAAAAATGGAATACCAAATGATGAAGATATAAATAATTTTAGAACTAAAATTTTTTTAGAAGCAGAAAAAAATTTAGAAAAGAATAAAGAGGATAATATATTTTTCTTAGAAGCACCAACAGGAAGTGGAAAAAGTAATACAGCTTTAAATTTAAGCTTAAAATTACTTGATAAAGATAGAAGAAAGATTTTTTATGTCTATCCATTTAATACTTTGGTTGAGCAAAATATGAATACTTTAAAAAATATTTTTGGAAATAATAAAGAAGCAATAAAAAATATAACAGTAGTAAATTCTATAACAGCTTTAACAAATAAGGATAGTAGAGATATACCAATAGAAGAATATAGTGATATTTTAATGGATAGACAATTTTTGAATTATCCTTTTATTGTAACAACACATGTAGGAATATTCAATACACTAATAGGAAATACAAAAGAAGATTGTATGCCATTTTATCAGTTGACAAATTCTGTAATAGTCTTTGATGAAATCCAAGCATATAAAAATACAATTTGGACAGAAATTATAAAAATATTAAATTCTTATGCTAAATTATTGAATATTAAAATAATTATAATGTCTGCAACACTACCAAATCTTTCATACTTATTAGATGAAGAAGAAAAAAATAATATTTCAAAATTGATAGAAAATAGAGATGAATATTTTAATAATACTATTTTTAAAAATAGGGTTGAAGTAAATTATGATTTATTGAGTGAGCAAAAGATTGAGTATGAAGAATTACTAAAACATATAACTGAAAATTCTTTAAATAGTCAAAAGATATTGATTGAATTTATAAGTAAAAATGATGCTAAAAAGTTTTATGAACTTTGTGAAAATAATGAAGACTTAAATGTTGATCATGAAATACTTATTCTAACAGGAGAAGATAATAAGGCTAGAAGAAATTTTATAATAAAAAAAATTAATAGTAAAGATAAAAAAATTATACTGATATCAACTCAACTTATAGAAGCAGGAGTTGACATAGATGTTGATGTAGGTTATAAAAATATTTCTGGTTTAGATAACGAAGAACAATTTTTAGGAAGAATAAATCGTTCTTGTAAGAAAAGTGGTAAGGCGTATTTCTTCTATTTAACAGATGCAAAAAAAGTATATAAAAATAGTGTTATTATTGAAAATAAGTTAAACCTATTTTCTGATGAAATGAGAGATGTTTTAGAAAATAAAAATTTTGATGTTTTCTATTCCAAGGTATTGGAAATTTTAAAAAGAAAAGCAAAAGAAAAAATTAATAATGACAATTTTGAAACTATTATCTTTAATAAAAAGTTTAGACTTTTAAAAGAAAGAATGAAGCTAATTGAAGAACAAGATGATAAGAAGACATATTTTTTCAATAGAACATTGACTAATGAAGAAATAGAAGAAATTGGAGAAAATATAGATGGTAGTGAAGTATGGGAAAGATATGTAGATATTTTAAAGGAAGAAAACTATGCTAAGAAAATAGTTGAACTATCTAAAATTAGAGAAAAGATGATGTATTTTTTGTATGAAGTAAAGAAAAATACTGAATTAAATTATAGTGATATAAAAGGTTCTATCATCTATATTGATGATGGAGATAAGTATTTTACAGATGGTGTTTATACTGGTGGAGAAGGAGATATGTTTATCTAGGAGGGGAAATATGAATGGGACAATGATAAATTACTATTTTCACTGTAAAAGACAATGCTATATGTTTGCACATAGATTAAATTTGGAAGATAATAGTGAGATAGTAAAAATTGGAAAAGCCATACATGAAGACAGAGCAAGAAATTCTGAAAATACAGAGATTAAAATAGAGAATATTGCCTTAGATAAAATAAATAGTAAGTATGTAACAGAGGTTAAGAAATCTGATGCTGATGTTGAAGCTAGTAAATGGCAATTATTGTATTATTTAAAAATACTAAAAGATAAAGGTATTGAAAGAAAAGGAAAATTAGAATTTACTGAAAAAAATAAAACAGATAAAAAGATAGTATTTGTAGAATTGGATGAAGATACTGAAAGAGAATTAGAAAAATATATATTAGAAATTCAAAAGTTATTAGAAGCGGATGAATTACCTAAGGTTATAAACAAAGCAAGTTGTAAAAAGTGTGCATACTATGAATATTGCTATATTTAGGAGATGAGAATATGGGAAGTACAAAATATATTACTTCTATGGGAGAGCTTTCAAGAAAAGATAATTCATTATGTTTTAGAAAAAATGGTAAAAACATCTATATTCCTATTGAAAATACAAAAGAAATATATTGCTTAAATGAAATAAGTTTAAATTCAAAGTTACTAGATTTTCTTGGTAGAAATAATATTATAGTTCATTTTTTTAACTATTATGGAGGATATTCTGGAAGTTTTTATCCAAAAAATCAATATAATAGTGGAAAACTTTTAGTTAAACAAGTTGAAAAATATAAAAATAATAGAATAGACATAGCAAAAGCAATAGTAAAAGGTATTGGAGCTAATATTGATGAGGTTCTATATCATTACTATAAACATGGGAAGTCAGAAGTTAAGGACTGCATAGATTGGATTAGAGAAGAATTATATGAATTAGTAGATAAGACAGAGAGTGTAAAAGAATTGCTTGCTTATGAGGGAGAAATATGGATGAAATTTTATTCAATGTTTCAATATTTTATCAATGAAGATTTTGTATTAAATAAAAGAGTAAAAAGACCACCTGATAATCCAATAAATGCTTTAATATCTTTTGGAAATACTTTACTTTATACAAAAACTATTTCTGCAATTTACAGAACTCACCTAGATCAAAGAATTAGTTTTTTACATGAGCCATCAGAAGGAAGATTTTCTTTGAGTTTAGATATTTCAGAAGTATTTAAACCTATAATTGTTTATAAAACAATATTTGACTTAGTAAATAATAAAAGAATAAAAGTGGCTAAACATTTTGAAAAATCTTTAAACTATTGCATTTTAAATGAAGAGGGAAGACAAATTTTTATTGAAGCCTTTGAAAATAGAATAGAGACAACTTTTTTGTATACAAAACTAAATAGAAAGATAAGTTATAGGACTGCAATAAAGCTGGATTGTTATAAACTTATTAAAAATATTTTAGAAGATAAAGAATTTATTCCATTTTCTTTAAAAAATTCATATTAGTTTAGGGGATGAGAAAAATTGAAAAATATAAACTATAATTATGCTTGGGTATTTTATGATGTTTCAGAAAAGAGAGTAAATAAAGTTTTTAAAATATGCAAAAAATATTTATCTCATTTTCAAAAATCTGTTTTTCGTGGAGATATAACTCCCTCTAAATTAATTAGTTTAAGAAGTGAATTGAAAAGCATAATAGTTGAAAATGAAGATTTTGTCTGTATTTTAAAATCAATAAGTCCTGATGTTTTTGGAGAAGAAACTTTGGGAAATTCAACTCCAAATGGAGAAAATATATTTCTATAATTTAAAAATTTTCCCAAGCAATATTCTAAAAAACTATTTAAACTTTCCAAAATATGGTTGTTTTAGAAAAATTAAGTAAAAAATAGAATTGCTTGGGAAAAACATATAAAAAATACTTGTAATATTGAAAAAAATAAGGTATTATAAATTTATAAAGCTTGAAAAAATAGTTATGAACTGTAAACTTGAAAAGTTTTGAAATTTACTATCATAAGTAAATGCTTTAAATAAATATATTATGAACTGTAAACTTGAAAAGTTTTGAAATATGAGTATTCAGGTCCTATTGAAGGAGCTGTAATTATGAACTGTAAACTTGAAAAGTTTTGAAATTATTCTGCTTCTTTATCCCCTGATTTAACAATTCCAGATGAACTGTAAACTTGAAAAGTTTTGAAATTATGAAACATTCTTAAAACTTTCATATAAAGATTTTATGAACTGTAAACTTGAAAAGTTTTGAAATATATATCTAAATATTTTTTCTTTGTTTTCAAATATATGAACTGTAAACTTGAAAAGTTTTGAAATATCCAAATCATATCTACATTATCAATAGACTTTAATATGAACTATAAACTTGAAAAGTTTTGAAATGTTTCTAGATCTCTTTCTGCATTAAGTCCTCTTAAATGAACTATAAACTTGAAAAGTTTTGAAATGCAGATACAGCTGTTGTATATGAATAAAGAATTTATGAACTATAAACTTGAAAAGTTTTGAAATTTTGATATTTGTACTGTTAAAACAGCAGTACCATTAATGAACTATAAACTTGAAAAGTTTTGAAATGATGATAACCAACGAGAATTATTTACAAACTCCTTATGAACTATAAACTTGAAAAGTTTTGAAATAATATTTTTAATAAATCAGGTGGAAGTGATATATAAATGAACTATAAACTTGAAAAGTTTTGAAATAAGAGATTGACAGTTTAAAAGAAGAAATAGAAATTTATGAACTATAAACTTGAAAAGTTTTGAAATTTTATAAGTCTTTGGTCTAAAGCTAATTTTTTACCAATGAACTATAAACTTGAAAAGTTTTGAAATGGGAAAGGAGTAGCCACTGAAATAAATGTTGAATTAATGAACTATAAACTTAAAAAATTTTGTTGTTAAAAGGTATTTAGGAAAATATTAGGTAGATACAAAACAAAATTAAGGTAAATAATTTATGAATTGGTAAAAAAATAAAGAAAAACTGGTAAATTGAATGTATCAATTTTTCCTATGAAGAAGTAGTAAAAAGAGAAAAATAACCAAACTCATTTAATTGGAGTCAAATATTATATAACATACTAGTATAGAAGTGAAATATGTTAGAAAGAAAAGAATTATAGATTTGATAAAACAATTAAAAATTGTTGAAACAAGGAGGAAATTATGAAAAAATTTTCTATTCATGGAACAGAAGAGGGAAATACTACCTCAATTAAATTAGATGAAATTGCTATTTTAGCAGATCCAGATACCCTTTTAAAAATAGGGGAATTTATAATAAAAACTGCACATGTGATGAAAGGTTATGAGGTAGATTATAGTCAACTCCAAGATGAAGTTTCAGATTTTGATTATAAAAATAATACAGATATTATTATATATAATCAAGATTATGATTATAAAAATGATATAGATTAGGGAATTATTGAAAGGTAAAATATATAAATAGTTGTGAAGGAAGTTGTTGTAAACTAACCTAAGTTTGCAACACCTTTTTTATTTTCTGAACAAATAGTATAAAAATATAATATTGAAAAACAACTAAAAGAGAGTATAATAAACAACAGATAAAAAAATAAAACAATAAATTTAAAAATACAAGAGGTGTAATAAATGACAAAGAATTTTGCTCATAGAGGATTTAGTGGAAAATATCCCGAAAATACAATGTTGGCTTTTCAAAAAGCAATAGAAGTTGGGGCAGATGGAATTGAATTAGATGTTCAACTTACAAAGGATGGAGAAGTTGTAATAATTCATGATGAAACAATAGACAGAACAGCAGATGGAAAAGGTTATGTGGTAAATTATACATATGAAGAATTATCAAAGTTTGATGCTTCATATATTTATAGAGGAAAAGTGGGATTTAATAAAATTCCTACATTGAAAGAATATTTTGAATTAGTAAAAGATTTAGATTTTATAACTAATATTGAGTTAAAAACTGGGATAAATGAATATTTAGGGATAGAAGAAAAAGTATATCAACTTATTAAAGAATATAAATTAGAGAAGAAAGTTATAATTTCAAGTTTTAATCATTTTTCAATTTTAAGAATGAAAAAAATTGCACCTGAATTAAAATGTGGATTTTTGTCAGAGGATTGGATAATAGATGCAGGAGCATACACAGCCTCTCACAAGATTGAATGTTTTCATCCAAGATTTAACAATTTGATACCAGAAGTTGTGGCAGAGTTGAAGAAAAATAATATAGAAATCAATACTTGGACAGTTAATAAAGAAGAAGATATTAATGATTTAATAGATAAAAAAGTGGATATTCTAATAGGAAATTATCCAGATTTAGTCAAAAAAATAATTAACAAAAAAAATAGGGGGTAGATTTTATGGAAAGTTTGGAATTATTTTTAACCACTATAAATAAGTGGTTATGGGGAAGATGGCTTGTATATGTACTTTTAGGATTAGGAATTTTATATACTTTTACTAATGGTTTTATCCAAGTTAGGCATTTTAAATTCATTATTAAGAAAACACTGGTAGACTCTTTTAAAGCAAGAAATGATGAAAAAGGATCAGGTTCAATTTCAACATTTAAAGCAATGATGGTAACACTTGCTGGAAATGTCGGTGGTGGGAATGTTGTAGGAGTAGCAACTGCTGTTGCTGCTGGTGGTATGGGAGCTGTTTTTTGGATGTGGGTAGCTGCATTTTTTGGAATGGCTTTAAAATATGGAGAAATAGTTTTATCTCAACTATATCGTGGAAAAGACTCAGAAGGAAATTTATTAAGTGGACCTATGTACTATATTAGAGATGGACTAAAAGCACCTTGGTTAGGAGTTGTTATAGCTGTTTTAATGTGTACAAAAATGATGGGAGCAAATTTAGTTCAATCTAATACTATATCAGGGGTTCTAAGTTCAAATTATAATGTTCCAACTTGGCTGACTGGTGTAATTTTAATTTGTTGTTTAATGGCAGTTGTTTTAGGTGGATTAAAAAGAATTGCTAATATAGCTACATCATTGGTACCAATAATGTCAATATTTTATGTAGTTGTAGGATTATTAGTAATATTGTTAAATATTCAAGAAGTTCCATCAGTTATTAAAGAAATATTTACACAAGCATTTTCTATGAAAGCAGTAGCAGGTGGAACAGGTGGATATGTTATAGCAAGAGCTATGCAATATGGAATAACTCGTGGTATGTATTCAAATGAAGCTGGGGAAGGAACAGCACCATTTGCACATGGTTCAGCAATAGTTGATCATCCTTGTGAAGAAGGAATCACTGGGGTAACAGAAGTCTTTTTAGATACAATAATAATTTGTTCAATAACAGCAATAGTTATTGGAGTAACTGGAATTTACCAATCAGATTTAAATCCAGCAGTAATGGCAATAGAATCTTTTGGAACAGTATGGGGTCCATTAAAACATTTAGCAACTTTTGCACTTTTACTTTTCTGTTTCACAACTTTAATGGGACAATGGTTTAATGCAGCAAAAAGTTTTACTTATGCCTTTGGGCCAAAAGTTACAGATAAAGTTAGATTTGTATTTCCGTTTTTATGTATAATTGGAGCTTTAACAAAAATAAGTCTAGTTTGGACTATACAAGATATAGCAATGGGATTGGTTATAATACCTAATTTAATTGCTCTAATAATTTTGTTTCCACAAGTTAGAGAACAAACTAAGGATTATTTTTCTAATTCAAAATTTTATCCACAAGATAAAAAATAAGGAGATTTATGTATAAAGATATTATAAAATTGATAAGTGGAGATATAACAAAAATCCCAGAAGTTGAAGCAATAGTAAATGCTGCAAATACTTCACTTGAAATGGGTGGAGGAGTTTGTGGAGCAATTTTTAGAGCTGCTGGGAATGATCTTACTAAGGAATGTAAAGAAATTGGAGGTTGTAATACGGGAGAAGCAGTAATAACCAAAGGATACAATCTTCCTAATAAATATATTATTCACACAGTTGGACCAAGATATTCAACAGGAGAAAATGGAGAAGCTGAAAGATTGGCATCAGCCTATTATAAAAGTTTGAAATTAGCAAAGAAAAAGGGAATTAGAAAAATAGCTTTTCCTTCAATTTCAACAGGAATATATAGATTTCCAGTAGATGAAGGAGCTGAGATTGCATTAAATACAGCTATAAAATTTTTAGATGAAAATCCTGATAGTTTTGACTTGATTTTGTGGGTATTAGATGAAAAGACTTATATTGTATATAAAGAAAAATATGGAAAACTTATAAAGGAATAGAAAAAATAAATTTATATTAATATAGTTTAGAGAATTTTTTGAGAATAAAAACTTAAAAAATTCTCTTTTTTAGTGAAAATAAATATAGACTTTTCTTTAAAAAAGTATAAAATAATATATAAATGAAAGGAGTTGAGATGTTATGTTAAATAAGGAAGTGTATGCAAATAGAAGAAAGAAATTAAAAGAAAATTTTAAAGATGGTTTAATTTTAATAATAGGAAATAATTTTTCTCCTCTTGATTGTGAAGATAATACATATCCATTTATTCAAGATGCAACTTTTAAATATTATTTTGGTATTGACCACAATGGATTGATTGGAATTATTGATATAGATAAAAATGAAGAAATAATTTTTGGGAATGACTATACAATGTCAGATATTATTTGGATGGGAAAACAAAAATTTTTAAAAGAATTAGCTATTGAAGTTGGGATAAAAAAATTTATTGAAAAGGAAGAATTAAAAAAATATTTAGAAAATAGAAAAAATATAAGATTTACTAATCAATATAGAGTAGATAATATTATGTATTTAAGTTCAATCCTGAATATAAATCCTTTTGAATTTAATAAGTATACATCTTTTGATTTAGTAAAAGCTATAATAAAACAAAGAAATATTAAAGATAAGATTGAAATAGAAGAAATAGAAAAAGTAGTCAATATAACAAGGGAAATGCACCTTTCTGCTATGAGAAATGTGAAAGCTGGAATAAAAGAATATGAGCTTGTTGCAGAAGTTGAAAAACAACCAAGAAAATACAATGCTTATTATTCATTTCAAACTATACTTAGTAAAAATGGACAGATTTTACATAATCATAGCCATTTGAATACTTTAAAAGATGGAGATATGGTTTTACTTGATTGTGGAGCATTAAGTGATGAAGGTTATTGTGGTGATATGACTACAACTTTTCCTGTGAGTGGGAAATTTACTGAAAGACAAAAAAATATACACAATATAGTAAGAGATATGTTTGACAGAGCAAAAGAATTGTCAAAAGCAGGAATAACATATAAGGAAGTACATTTAGAAGTTTGTAAACTTTTAGCAGAAAATATGAAAAAACTTGGACTTATGAAAGGAGAAGTTGAAGATATCGTTAGTGCTGGAGCACATGCTTTATTTATGCCACATGGTTTAGGACATATGATGGGAATGACAGTTCATGACATGGAAAATTTTGGAGAAATAAATGTTGGTTATGATGAGGGAGAAAAAAAATCAACTCAATTTGGATTATCTTCATTAAGGCTTGCCAAAAAGTTAGAAATTGGAAATGTTTTTACTATTGAGCCAGGAATATATTTTATACCAGAACTTTTTGAAAAATGGAAGAATGAAAAATTACATGAAGAATTTTTAAATTATGATGAAATAGAAAAGTATATGAATTTTGGTGGTATTAGAATGGAAAGGGATGTTTTAATTCAAGAAGATGGAACAAGCAGAATTTTAGGAGATAAATTTCCAAGAACTGCTGATGAGATAGAAGAATATATGAAAGTATATAGAAAATAGGGAGGAGCTATGCGAAATACCCAACAAGAGCTATTAAAGAAGTTGTCAAATGAGTCTTCTATAAATGAGATACAAAGCTATATAAGGGCAATAATGGAAATCAGGGGTTTTGATAAAGAAAAGCCCTCAGATAAAATTTTATTATTAGTTGAAGAGGTTGGAGAATTAGCAAAAGCCATAAGGAAAAATGAAAATAAGTTAGGAATAGACAAAACTAAGGAATGTAATTATTCTTCTGTTGAGAGTGAAGTAGCAGATGTCTTTATAGTTCTTTTATCAATATGTGATATTCTAAATATAGATTTATTTAAAGTATTTTTAGAAAAAGAAGAAAAAAACATAAAAAGAACTTGGTCAGTGGGTGAATAAAAAATAAAAAAACTATTACAAATTGATGAATTTAGTTATAAATTTGTAGTAGTTTTTTTATTGGAAATAAAGTTAAAAATGAAATTTAGAAAAAAATTAAAAATATTTTAAAATTTTCTGTTGACAAAATATGTGAAAGATGTTAATATAACTCTTGCCGATAAGGAAAGGACATTAGCAACAGAATAGAGAAAAGACAAAAAGCAACCATAAAATTGGTGTTAAATTAAAATAGCAAGAATGAGCTATAAGAAAAGATTGAACGAAGAGTTTGATCCTGGCTCAGGATGAACGCTGACAGAATGCTTAACACATGCAAGTCAACTTGAATTTGGGTTTTTAACTTAGATTTGGGTGGCGGACGGGTGAGTAACGCGTAAAGAACTTGCCTCACAGCTAGGGACAACATTTAGAAATGAATGCTAATACCTGATATTATGATTTTAAGGCATCTTAGAATTATGAAAGCTATATGCACTGTGAGAGAGCTTTGCGTCCCATTAGCTAGTTGGAGAGGTAACAGCTCACCAAGGCGATGATGGGTAGCCGGCCTGAGAGGGTGAACGGCCACAAGGGGACTGAGACACGGCCCTTACTCCTACGGGAGGCAGCAGTGGGGAATATTGGACAATGGACCAAAAGTCTGATCCAGCAATTCTGTGTGCACGATGAAGTTTTTCGGAATGTAAAGTGCTTTCAGTTGGGAAGAAAAAAATGACGGTACCAACAGAAGAAGTGACGGCTAAATACGTGCCAGCAGCCGCGGTAATACGTATGTCACGAGCGTTATCCGGATTTATTGGGCGTAAAGCGCGTCTAGGTGGTTATGTAAGTCTGATGTGAAAATGCAGGGCTCAACTCTGTATTGCGTTGGAAACTGTATAACTAGAGTACTGGAGAGGTAAGCGGAACTACAAGTGTAGAGGTGAAATTCGTAGATATTTGTAGGAATGCCGATGGGGAAGCCAGCCCACTGGACAGATACTGACGCTAAAGCGCGAAAGCGTGGGTAGCAAACAGGATTAGATACCCTGGTAGTCCACGCCGTAAACGATGATTACTAGGTGTTGGGGGTCGAACCTCAGCGCCCAAGCTAACGCGATAAGTAATCCGCCTGGGGAGTACGTACGCAAGTATGAAACTCAAAGGAATTGACGGGGACCCGCACAAGCGGTGGAGCATGTGGTTTAATTCGA